>Ga0123354_10014171_pt1 | contig 12405 bp, 4 predicted proteins | sample TergutLab28metaG_2_FD_97872 | JGI IMG/M metagenome (GOLD analysis project Ga0123354, IMG submission 97872) | Labiotermes labralis P4 segment gut microbial communities from Petit-Saut dam, French Guiana - Lab288 P4 | ecosystem: Host-associated > Arthropoda: Insects > Digestive system > Gut ... | reverse complement strand
TTTGTTCTGCTCCTCCAATATCCTGCTACACATATTGGACCAAATATTTTTCTCACCATTTGCCGTTAAACACCATGCTTCTGAGCCACACAGCACCACTGGTCTTGTTATTGTTTTGTACAGTCTTATTTTTGTTGTCCTGGATACGGCTTCTGATCTCAACAGGGGCAATAATTAGTAGTTTGCTTTGGAGTTTTTCGTACCTTGTGAAGATTAATGTTTTCATAAAATTTTACATTTAGAGCCAGTTATGTGCTTTGCAGTGTTTATAGTCTTTACTGCACAATTCTTGTATAATTTTTATGGTCTTTTGTAATTCTTGTTAGTATTTTATCATGCATCTTTTGAAAGACGAGATCTCATAACTGTTCGCGGCAATAAATGTCCGTTTGTGAGGAGAAAGGCATGATGATGGCTTTTATCAAGCTGGAACTAGTCGTCTAAAAACTGTACTGTAAGGTCATGCATGATTGTACTGAACAATATATATATATATATATATATATATATATATATATCTGTGTGTATAGCAGTAACTTCTAAGAGCTTTAACATGCAAGTAGTCTGGCTTTCACATTCAGGGCAGACAACACTGATAACAAATCGCAGTCCGAGGAAAGGGCCAGATGTGACTTCCACGTGTGGCCTACCAGATAATTTAATAATTGAGAATGCATAAATCATGTACCGCGGTAGCACAATGGTTAAGGTGCTGTGCTACAAATCAGAAGGTCACTGGTTTGATCCCAGCTGGTGTCAGTGGATTTTTCATTGACGTAAAATCCTTCCAATCACACTGTGGCCCTGGGGTCGACTCATCCTCTAACAGAAGTGAGTACCAGGAGCATTTCCTGGGGGTAAAGGCGGACGGTGCGTAAGGCTGATAACCTTGCCACCATCCTGTGCTGTTGTCATGAAAGCTGGGAACCTTAATTTCTTGGAACCCTCTGGGCCACTCCAGGCCTGTAACGGGACTGAATGCATAAATTATTAATACTTACAGAACATCAAATGGCATTCTTTTGTCCTTCATATACAAAATGTAAAGCATAAAGTTATTTATTACATTTTACCCTGTCCACCTTGTACTGATACAAGTCATTTTTGTTTCAATTCCCCTCCCCACAGTTGCGTGAAAATGTACAAAGGTTGTTTGGAAAGTAATGCGTCTGTGTTTGTATGTTTTCTCCCATACAAAGTATTGAAATGAAACACAACACAAACTAGAGCTCAGAATAAGTACTTCGTTTCTATTCGCCATTTCCCACATTCGTTGTCTCGCACTCGTCCCATACGATGCCGCCAGTGCTGAACAAGTTTTTGAAACAACTTGTCACTCTAGAACTTATCAGGTTGTTCTCAAAGCCATTTTCCCCACAACAACTTGAACTTTTTCATGACATTTGGTATGTCTTGAACGCATTTCTTGAGAGCCACAAACAACCAGATGTCAGGCGTTGCCAAATCCAAGCTGTAGTGTGGGTGTGGAACAACTTCAAATCTGATCCAATTCTTGAGGGTTCTGATGATGGTGTATGGCATTTGTACTCAAAGACTTTTTAGCAACTTTTGCTTTATACGTATTTGAATATGACATTGCATTTTGGGGACAGGTTCAGTCTCTATCTTCAAGCTTGCTTCTTCCAAAAAAAGTGTCACTACATAATAATTATTTACCCTCTGATAAATCCCGATTAACACCAAATTACTAAACACACTCTAAAGCAGTTTAGAAAATATGGTTATGCATATTTCACTGCACATCGGATACACACAGTACTTAACTGATCACTATAACTGTTTCCTCTCACTACACAGCAGTACTGTATGAGCAGTCCTGATGGTCACAGCTTTTTGGTAATAACTATGTTGAGACAGATATTTGGCCTAAGAGAGAGGAAGTAACTGGAGACTGAATGAAATAGCTTGATGACAATCCTCACTGCACGCAGGGTTTTGATTGGGAGATGTAAAGAAAAGAGACCGTGGTGGCACAGTGGTTAAGGTGCTGTGCTACAAATCAGAAAGTCATTGGTTCGATCCCAGCTGGTGTCATTGGAATTTTTTATTGACATAAAATCCTTCCGATCGCACTATGGCCCTGGGGTCGACTCAGCCTGTAACAGAAATGAGTACCAGGAGCATTTCCTGGAGGTAAAGGCAGCCAGTGCATAAGGCTGACAACCTTACCACCATCCTGTGCTGTTGTCATGAAATCTGGGAACCTTTAACTTTCTGGAACCCTCTGGGCCACTCCAGGCCTGTAACGGGACTGATTTACCATTTTACCTTTTACCTTCCCCACTTTATTTATGACCTGTACTGGGGTTTGTACCAGTGATGATGATTATTGATGTCAAAATGTACACAGCCTGTACACATTCTTGAATTCTCAATAATTCTGAATTAATCTATAGTTTCCACAATGTTGACGTTAGTTGGGATAGGCCAGTTGATATAGTTATTAGGTATGGGCTGAATGACCATGGAATTGTGTTTCAATTTATGACATGTGTAAGCGATTTTCTTGTGCCCAAATCATCGAAACTGGCTCTGGGGCCACTGGTGTAGCTAAGTTTTTGATGCCCAAGCTCCGTAATCACATTGGTCACCCCTGACAGTAAAAAAAAGAAATTATTTTTTTAAATTTTCTGTTATTTGTCTCAATAATTTAACGTTTGTTGAGCACAGAAAATCAAATTCTTTATTTAAACAAATTTATTTTTCTGTCCATTTTGCTTCTTCTTGGATTCTGCTGCCTGGGGGCAGCCACACCACTTGCCCCACCTCAGCTGCACCCCTGCCGGGGTCCATGCAGCCCCCTGTTCTTTCTGGGCTACAGGCAGTTCCCTTGCGCATAGAGCAGCCAAGGTGTACAGCTCTTCACTCACCTCCATCCTCTGTGGAGGTTCAGAATACATGGAGCTATGTCTCATGCCCCATGGGACTTCATGACATGGTGCTTAATTAAGCCCATAGACAATTTTAGTTCTTCAAAGGTGTTACTTGTCACAGAAAGATTCATTTTTTGGGTAATTGCCCAATGCAGATGTTGACCATTCTGCTTGCATACTTTCTCCATCCTCAAGGTGACATTACTACAAAATTCCCCCTGCCGTGAGTTTAGTGGTAACTGCATAGACTAGGCTATCAATCTCTTGACCTCTAGTCACAGCATTATGAAGATGGAGATAGTAAGAGTCTCGGCAGTGTGCCAGACATGTACGTTGTGCCATCATCGGGAAATAGAAACCAAATTAGCACTGAACCACTGTGAAAGCTTCAGATATTCAATAGTTGGGTGGTGTTACCACAACCAGATTTAACGTTAGGTGAAGTGCACATAGCGTATATTGAGTTCTTACACTTACACCTATGATTAGCCTGAATTTATTATTCTCTATAGACATACTGTGTTTGTTAGTGACCAGTACTACAAATATAAGAATTAGTTTTATAATTTTATTCCTTATCAGTGACCTTTACATGATTAAGATTAGCCCGTTTCTAATGGGCCCACCACAGTAGATTCTATCCAGCCCCCATTCCACCTGAAGATAAGAGGCATATCTAGTCTGCACCATGTGGTTTTTTAGCCTGTGATAATAATATCCAATATTTCAGTTGTGACTGTGGCCATGTATCATCATCGTAGTCCAAAATATTACCTGTGCCTGTGACCTAGTATCATCATCAGAGTCCAAAATGTCAGTTGTCACTGTAACAATGTATCATCATCAGAATCCAAAATTTCAGTCATAACTGTGACCATGCATCATTGTCAGAGTCCAAAATTTCAATTGGGGCTCTGACTGTGTATCATCAGAGTCCAAAATTTTAGTTTTGCCTGTGACCATGTACCATCATCAGAGTCTAAAATTTCAGTCGTAACTGTGACCGTGTATCATCGTCAGAGTCCAAAATTTCAATTGGGGCTCTGACCGTGTATCATCATCAGAGTCCAAAATTTCATTCATGACTGTAACTATGTACCGTCATAACCCTTTGAAGCCGAATTAGTTTTACTCCTATTACTAATTGTGGGCCGGGTAGATCAGTCGGTATAGTGACGGACTACAGGCTGGACAGTACAGGATCGAATTCCGGTGGAGACAAGATTTTCCACCCGTCCAAATCGGCCATGTGGCCCACCCAGCCTCCTGTAAAATGGGTATCAGGACTTTCCTGTGGATAAAGTGCTGCCAGGGCGTGCTGCTGACCACTCACCCCCTTCTAGTGCTGCAGTCATGCAAGAGTAGAGCTATACCTCTACCCACCCTCTGGGCCACACCGAGCCTGTAACGGGATCACTTTAACTTTTTACTTAACACTAATTATCTTTTCCCCTTACTTGAAGGTATATGTGCTGTTAGTCAGAATGTCAATGTAGCATGCTGTTTGGTATTTTCTTTCTGTTCTACTGGACGGAGATTATTTCTTATTGCCATACTGAGCATGGCAGAGCAGCAGACAGTAATGTCAGTCACTGTGCAGTGTTTATTTCATCTGCATCACAGTGAGCAGTCCAACAGTAAAAAATACTCTATGTACAAAAGTTGGTAGCGTTTGTGGAAGTGAATGAAGTGACGGTAAATAAGACTCTTGTTCACTTTTTTTCAGTCAGCATCTTAATTTTCCCAGATTTACTGAAGAAAGACATGAAATTTATTACGTTTCCCATACGCCACGATACAGACCCGACCCTTTCAAAAACTTTGTGAATTTAGATATATGCTTTATCTTTGTGAGGAGTCAATAAGCAGCACTACGAAACTCGTAAAGGGAGATCTGTGCACATTATTAAAGTACAAACAGAAGCAAGTGCTGAAAGATTTAGTGGCCAGTGTATGTACACAGATTTGTTGCACCTCAACACAGTATCTACACAGACGTGTTATAAAAGAACCGGAAGTTTGATTATGTTCATAACAAGTCATGTATGGTGTAAGGCCACATTATGCGTTTTTGATTATGTGCTGCAACATTTATAGACATATGGCTGGTAGAACGTTTTGTTCCTGTATATCATTTGTGTGTTTATGAATTCTGATATTTTTTTTTTTGTAACTGTAAATGTTCAAGTGTTCTGTTCTTGCAGCGTTACGTATGTAACTGTAATACCGTGACTGTCTCATGGTGTCATGCCACCAAAATGAATTGTAAATTAATTAATTACATGAAGACTGCTACTTATATTACAGATGTCATTCTTAATGATCTACACTGTAATGTTAATACAGTAGACAGCCTAGGCTAAATAAATTATGATATAAAATGTAAATTTAAAAAGGTATATTTATTTGATATTTGAATCTTGTATTCAAAATGCTCACCAAGTGCATTAGAGAGAATGGATGAGTGAGTGAGATTAAAGTACAAGATTGTGATGTGTACTTTTATTGTTGTGTTTAAGATTTGTGAATTATGTACATAAAACATGTTTGTGGGTTATCCCCACATCATGATAAGAGAGTACTTTATGAAAATGTGTCGATACTCATTTGGTTGTGCACGGTGAGTAAGGTGCAGTGCAGTGCAGTGCGTACGCACGTTGTGTACATTGTGAATTAGCCAGTATATGAACATGACTCCACATGTGATTATTATATTGTCTGGAAACTGCCTGATCTATTTTAAAAATGACTACAGATAATTAATTTATTTTGAATTTGAGAGACAGAGATGGGGGATATTACTGGAATAGATGTCATTAGGCGATTTTTTAGAGGGATCACCAACATTATCATCAGATGGGATAGCTGATAAGCAGAGACTTTTCTCGTACACATTCAGGAACATATGTAAGCAGTGAGAGGGCCCAATGACACATGTTTATATTTAGTATTCATTTATATATTTGTATTGGACTGTGGTATTTCTGATGTGAAGAAACGTCTGTCTTGCATCATTGAAGATCACCCTGTCTTCAGAGGTAGTGTTAACTGTCAAAGTTTTGATCATAAGCTCTCGTTTTCTCTTTTGTAACAGCAACGTGAAAATTGGGAACCCTTCAGCATCTTAGCTTTTGGAATTCGTTGGTGTTTTTAATTAATGTGTAATAAAAATTTGGACAGCACACGTGTACAATAAAAAATGATAAAGAGTAATTTTTGTAATTGTTAATCATATTGTCAGCGGGGCTAAATGAATATTTCAAGAACATACCGTACAGAAACCAAATGGCTTACAGCATTAAAGTACTTGCGTTGAATAAACAGTATGGTCATGTGTTCTACTGTCACTGGGCATTCAGCTGTCTTGGTCCAACAGACTGATCTCGGTTAATGTTATCAATTTAGTGTCAGTGGAAGTTTTGATTTCTTCATTTGCTAGTCAGAAGGTGTACGAACTGAATATATTTGTAATTTTAAAAGAATTGAAACCTTTACATTGTAATGAAATGCAAATAAATTAATATTCAAAGGGGCTGTGGTTGGAGACTCCATCACATGTTGGGAACACCAAAAAAAAAAAAACTATGGGCAGATATTTGAATTTTGACGTTTTGCTTACCATGCATCTCGGTATATGTATCTCAGTAATTAACCAACTTGATGCACAAAATTTTTGTTTTACAATAAATTTATTTCATGCCTCTACATGTTTTGAGCACATGCGCTCATCACCAGGAGGTCAAAATTGCATTACACAGCCACTGGTATCATCACACCTATAGGTATGATGATACATGTAGAGGCATGTAATAAACATTGTAAAACTAAAATTTTGTGCATCAAGTTGGTTAATTACTGAGATAAAGATATTTAAATATTTTTACATTTTTTTTTTTATCATTCCTTTTTCACCTCATTTTACATGATGTGTTCTTATTGATGTGTTTTGCATACTTTTCCATTGGACTCTGTATCACATTTTCCCACAACATATTTGTTACATTATGTGTTCAGTGGTTGTGTTATTATATTTGTCTTTCTTTTTAAATTAAACTGTTTCATTTTACAGTGAATGTATAATATTAATCAGATTTAAACTAGCTGTAATATTGAATTTCCGAAAGCTCAGTCACCTATTCTAATTAGCTTTTAATACCAAGTTCCTTAATCTCGAAGCAGTTGGTGTTTTTTGGTCACGTTTCTTACATTAGTGTTGCTTATCTAGCCAAAGTCAGTGTTACTGCTTTGGCGAACTATGTTTATGTGTCACCACACTTGATACAGTGAGAACCAAACATTTCATTGCCTAAAACTGAAGTGACTTACAAAGTTATGTCACAGCAGTAAAACAATACATGCAAAGTACTTAAGCTTCTTTTCGGTTCGTTACCGCCGTTGTTCAGGAGGGAGGCGGGGAATTGGTGTACTGTGACCAAAGTAACTGCTGATATTAGGCTTGACTAAAGCAGTTCCAGTTTGAGTAACACTCTTTGAACCAACATCATAAGTCCTTAGCCCGACCAGGATGGAAACAAGCTAATGTTTCTGTCAGAATGGCGCCATTTTCCTTGGGTGCCTTGCCTTGCAGGGAAAAAAAAACTTGATGACAGCTCGCGTCTTGATGTTGAAATCATGCGCATCCCTGACATGCTTCCAAGCTTGTTTCCTTCCTGTTTGTGCTAAGGACTTATCAGCATCCCGGTATATACGGACATTTCCCAGCGCATGAACCAGACAAAGCCTGCGTTTTAAAGGAAGAGAAATCTGTCCTTGTATATTCATTATCCATTTGGAATAGCCATGGAAACCCCAGAGTTACAAATGGTGCCATATTTAACCTTAGAAACGAAAAGGCACGAAGTTGGGTTGATATCTGAACGATTTATTTATGTTGGTTTCAGAATTATGAAACATGTGTTTGAGAGTTGTTATTCTTGTACAAGGGCATATGAAATTCAGCAACATATTTTCTGATCTAATAAGTAAACCAGTGATTAATTTTTCTATATTTGACAGACAGTAATATGAAAATTGATTGACATTAGTATTATTACATCCATTATTTGTGGGCCGGGTAACTCAGTCGGTATAGCGACTGACTACATGCTGGACGATCCGGGATCGAATCCCGGTGGGGACGAGATTTTCTGCCCATCCAGACTGGCCCTGGGGCTCACCCAGCCTCCTGTAAAATGGGTATCGGGTCTTCCTGGTGGTAAAGTGCGGTCGGGTGTGCTGCTGACCACTCACCCCCTTCTACTGCCGCGGTCATGGAAGAGTAGAGCTATACCTCTACCCAAACTGTGGGCCACACCAGGCTTGTAACGGGATCACTTTACCTTTACCTCTACATCAGTTATTTATAGACCACTGCATACTAATAAACGATACTGCATTAATACTGAATGGCCCCTGGATATGAAATAAATTAAAACAGGAAAGTTAATGTTAGTATGGCCATGGTGAGTGACTGTGCATAGTTCACGTTCCTCATTATGTTATGAGTATGTTAACAATAATAATTAATTTTTGACATTTTGTTGACCGTGCATCTCAGTATTTAGCCAACCTGGTGCACAAAATTTGTTTCACAATAAGTTTTATTTCATGCCTCTACATGTTACGAGCTCATGTGCTCGTAACATGTAGAGGCATGAAATAAAACTTATTGTGAAACAAATTTTGTGCATCAAGTTGGTTAAATACTGAGATAAATAATAATTAGTCTATATGACTGTACATACAATGGGTTTTAATTAACTGCTAATGAAACATTTGGAAAGTGGCCTGAATGTACTGGTGTTGAGAAAGGATAAGTGTTTTCCTCTTCTTTTCCAAAGAAACAGTATGTTGAAAATCGAAATGGTTTCAAATAGTCCACTTAACCTGGTTCTCAGGTATAGCACTGTTGTACATTTTAGCCGCATTTGTACGTTTTTCTTTTTAATAGAATATAAGATCAGTTGAAATCATGTTTTATGTATGAACTTTAAACCAGCTTGATTCCAGTGTCATATATTTTCACATTTTTTTATGTGTCCGCCTTCGTATTTTTCCTCCCTACTCATCTACCTATATTTGTAAATAATATATGGTATTTTAATGTAGTTTATATTCAGGCAGTAGATCATTTCTGCATTCAGCTCCTTTCTCAATGATGATTTGCCTCCTTTATGTCTGTGATTACAGAGATGAAGTTACAGTGGGGATAATAAGTTTCAAGTCATTCTTCCACATCCAGCTTAGACAAGTGCTAACTAATTTTAACTATAGTAGCCTATTGTGTAAGGCACCCAATACTGGGTGTGACAGGCAAATCATTCTTTAATGTGACGTATCGAAACTTACTTTATGAAGCGCTGTTAATGTTGTGACAGGTACCGACATCCTCAGACTGCACACAGCACTTTTATTTTCCATTCTGTGTCTATGTAGGAATAAATTAACAGCTTATTTACAAATAACATGGAATCTGCAGGTGCACAGAACAACATGTGCAAAGTTCTGTCCGTGTCTTGTTCGATAAAATCGCCACGTGTAAATATCATAGAAAATGGGTAGAGGGGGGTCAGGTGTTGAATGAGTAATGGTGGTGTTGTTGAAATAAGGAATGTCTGTCGGTACATTATTCCAGAATATTCTCAGAGTATAACCAACAAGATGCAACGTTTCACAATTTCTTTATTTCTGTAAGACGCTGTACATGTTTCAGACTGTTTTTCTGTCCATCATCAGGAGCTCAAAACTGCACATACAGCGTCAGACATTTGTCAGACCGTTACTGCTACGTGCTACTAGCCTGGACGGGATGGACAGCTTCAGGCATTTGTCAGACCGTTACTGCTACCTGCTGCTAGCCTAGATGGAATGGAATCCTGTCCAGGCTAGCAGCAGGTAGCAATAACGGTCTGACGAATGCCTGACGCTGTCCATCCCGTCCAGGCTAGCAGCAGGTAGCAGTAACGGTCTGACAAATGCCTGACGCTGTATGTTCAGTTTTGAGCTCTTGATGATGGACGGAAAAACTGTCTGAAACATGTACAGCGTCTTACAGAAATAAAGAAATTGTGAAACGTTGCATCTTGTTGGTTATACTCTGCGAATATATTAGCGATGCACAGACCTGTGAATGTTAAAAAATTTTCCAGAATAATTGTAAAGAAATTTATACAGTTTAAAACTGCAGGTATTGTAATAATATGGCTCATATTTAAAATTGATTGTTATAGTATCAAACCTTCATTGCTGGAAAATACACACGCACGCACGCACACACACACATGCACACAATACCATTTTACTTCAAATTTAAGATGCGCACTGTTTTTCACATTTTTCTGAACTGAAAATGAAGGTGTGTCTTAAATTGGAGTTATTATTTGTCACTCTTTCAAAAGTTTCAAAAACATCATTTTCCTCAACGAAGAAGTGGCCTCACTAAAACAGTGGCAAATTTTATGGACAGTGAACTGTACTGGCTTGCAGTCCCGCCCCCTAAAATCCCTTTCTAAAGGTGGGACACATCTTAAATTAGAGGCCATTGTATATTCAAAGTAATTACACACAACAGGCTCCTTGCAGATGTCAATAATAGACATGCTGTAGGATCAGACTTTTGTTGTTGTAAAGCACAAAAGGTGCGTGCACACACACGTACTCACACACACACACACACAATAATTACGTACAACAAACTCCTGCAGTTGTGGAGTATAAAGACTTACTGTTATTATGAAATTTGTGTCTACCTTGTGTTGTCTTATTCTTATATTAAGCAAACTGTTTATCAACAGTGTCTCACAGTGACTGTTCAGCAGTTAGGATAGATCTGTCTTAAAAGTCACTATGATTTTAACAACCAGGGTTCGGTGCTCAGCAGAGGTGGTAATTGTATCATCACCACCAAATCCAAACTAATTAGGCCTTCTACCCAAAGGTAACTGGGTGCTGTTTTCCCAGCGGTCAATGAGCCAGAGTGCGAAATTGACCACTCATCTCCTTCTGAATTGAGATTAAGAAACGTGGAGCTCTGTCCACAACTGTCGCTTATATCTTCTGTGGTTAAGCAAAGTTGGAAGAGCTTATGCTTTAAGCAGATTGTACGTATGGAGGTATTTCTGTCTGCATATCGCCCATTTGTGACAACAGCGTCACAACTCAAAATGTGTGATTTTTCAGGAGAGACTTTTACAGGTTTTGAAATGCTATAATTTTTTGTGAGTGCAATGATGACACAACTGCTCTCCAGCGGCGAGTTTTGCAAATTGCGTTACGACACTATACGTGTTAAAAGTGCATCTGCAAACGTTTCTCTCTATACCAATAACTCAAAAATACCAAAATTTGAGTTCTGACGTTCTTGTCGCAAATGGGCGATTGTGTTATATTTTGTGCTAGAGGGCAAGCGGTAGGAACTTTGGAAGCACTGCTTCCCTTCACAAGTAGTATGGTTATGATTTTATGGTTCTGTGTTTGGGTTGCGTTGACTTAAGAAACTAAAGGAAGTGTGCCACTTCTTGGAGTCTGGACTGTGGCGTTACTTGACACACTGACTTTGTCACATCATAACATGTGCATCAACACAGAACACTGCCATGGTCAGCAGAGTAGTAAGGTTTAAAAAAAAAAAAAGAATTTTGTTTTGTATAAGTAACTTGTGTTTGACATCACACGTATTTCACTGACGCTATTCCGCCGTCTTGGAATCACAGGTATTGAAGGAGGCAAAGAGAAAAATTATTTTTTGCATCTGTGTGATTTTGATTGAATTCATCCCGGTGTGTTAAGAAATATTAAAGATGAAAACAGCATATGTCAAACACATCATTTATTGTATGGAGGCTACGTGTTTCGACCCTTTATAGGGTCACCGTCAGGCCTTCTTTGGAATCAAGTCGGCGAATGCTACGTACATGTTGGGATCCCAACTATGCTTACAAATAGCAGAAACATATCTAACAATTGAATTACTTAAAACAGGTGTGATTGTTTAAAATTTAGGGGGTAAAATATAGGCTGAGTATTGTAGAGATCACAGTTATGGTAAAACAGTTCACTTTTGGCCTGTGTGGGTCTTCTGAAGAAGTCGGGTTGTGCCTTGTTAGTGTGAACTTTATGGTGTTACAAGTAACATCTGGCGGTCTCGGAGAAGCGGGGCGTATCTTGTGGAACTACCGTATGTTACGGATATGAGGTGTTGTCTTACGCTATCCTTGTGTAGAACATGCAAAACGTGTAGCCTCCGTTCAATAAGTGATGCGTTTGACGTATAATGTTTTTATCTTTAATATTTAATCTGTGTGACTGTTTTTATTAATTCGCAAGCCATCCTTTAGGAATATGTATCACTGTGTTGCAGACATGGTAGAACCGATAACTGAAGAGTCAAAAAACCAACTAGATGTCACTTGATATTTTATTGTACTTCTTATAGGCTCAACATGTTTCAAGCATTACTATGCCTATCATCAGGATCTCGTGACTATGATGTTGTTTACCACATTGGTCATGT
>Ga0123354_10014170_pt1 | contig 12405 bp, 13 predicted proteins | sample TergutLab28metaG_2_FD_97872 | JGI IMG/M metagenome (GOLD analysis project Ga0123354, IMG submission 97872) | Labiotermes labralis P4 segment gut microbial communities from Petit-Saut dam, French Guiana - Lab288 P4 | ecosystem: Host-associated > Arthropoda: Insects > Digestive system > Gut ... | reverse complement strand
TTCTTGTAATCTTTGTAAAGATCAGAAGCAAATGCTCCATATGTAAAAGGGCTATTGTGTACATAGGACATATCTCCAGTTCTTTTTACATCTTCATAGGTTTCCTTGATCGAGGCATTGAAAAGTTTACGATATAATTCAGGCGATGTCTTTAGAAGTGAATCCAAATAGAATTTCTGATAAGTAAAACCTTTTGTCAGGTTGTTGCCAATTTGCACAACATAGATTTCCTGCCTGCAATACTTCCACTTAAGGGTATCGCTTAAAATATCTAATCGGTAAGAGCATTTGTAACGCGATTGCTCCTGACCGTAACATAAATAGTTGGAAAAGAAAACTGCAAATATTATGAAAAGTGTTAATCTAAAATTTTTCATGACTGTCCACGTCTTCTAAAATACCATTAATATCGCCTTTTATAAATTTTTCTTTCACTCAATGGCTTATTCCAATAGCAATACTCGCTTGAAAATGCGCACACCCGCATCTTTCTTATTTGTTAATTCATTTACTGTTTAAGGTGTCAATATTGATCATGATTGCACGCTAATTAAATAATCGAAATGCTATATGATGTGCAAAGTAAATTATAAAATTTAATATCTGCAAATGTTTATGACTATTTTGACAAAAGGATGAAACAGATTTTAGATGAAGTGCGCGAAATCCGTAAACATCAAAAAGCTCAGAACGGTGAAAAGGAAGTTTTCGGCGAGGATGAAAAAATATTGGACAATCAGGACTTATGCCGGATTGCGTGACACCTTTTTCTTAAACCCTAAAATCAATATAAATAGCAACACTGCCGCTCCGCCCGCTATCCAACAAACGCTCCGGCTTTGCACCGGTTTCTCCTTCAATTCCGTTTGAAGCGTTATTTGTTTTTCTTCCGAGCAAAAACTTGTTTTTTAACGGATTGAAATAAAATTTTTTGTACTTTTGCAGGAACTTTTTATTACATTATGGCTTATATAGATTATTACAAAGTATTGGAAATAAGTAAGACAGCTTCGCAGGACGACATTAAGAAGGCTTACCGGAAGCTGGCGAGAAAATACCATCCCGACCTCAACCCGAAGGATGCCTCCGCTCACAGAAAGTTCCAGGAAATCAACGAAGCAAACGAAGTGTTGAGCGATCCCGAAAAGCGAAAAAAGTACGACGAGTATGGCGAGAACTGGAAACATGCCGATCAATTTGAACAGGCTCGCCAACAACAGCAAGGCGGCGGTTTTGGCGGCGAAGGTTATACTTATCGGGATTTTGGCGGATTCGGCGATTTTAGCGGCGGCGATTATTCCGATTTCTTTGAAAGTTTGTTCGGAAATGCGGGAGCCGGTCGAAAGGGCGGCGGAACGTCGGCTTTCAAAGGACAGGATTATTCAGGCGAAGTGCATCTGACGCTTCAGCAAGCGGCAAAAACACATCAGCAGACGATCGAAGTGAATGATAAAAAGCTGCGCATTACAGTTCCTGCCGGTATTGCGAACGAGCAGCAGATCAAGCTCAAAGGACAAGGAGGTTCCGGCGCTAACGGCGCTCCTGCCGGCGATTTATACCTGACGTTCATTATTCAGCCCGATCCTGTGTTCAAACGCAACGGCAACGATTTGTGCATGGATGTTGCTATGGATTTATATACTGCGGCGCTGGGCGGCGAATTGCTGATTAACACGTTGGACGGTCAGGTCAAGATGAAAGTTAAACCGGGCACGCAGCAAAACGCTAAAGCGCGCCTGAAAGGGAAAGGTTTTCCCGTTTATAAGAAAGACGGCGAGTTCGGCGATTTAATCGTAACCTATCAAGTGCAGATTCCAACGAATTTAACGGAAAAGCAAAAACAATTATTTCAGGAGTTACAACAAATTAAATAAAGACGAGCTATGGAAGAATTAATCATCATCGAAGAATACATCCGGCATTCCCATATCGAACCGCAATTCATTGCTTTATTGGAAGAAAACGATTTGATTCACACGCAAGAAGTCGAGAATAAGCGCTATTTGCATCCCGACGAACTAAGCCATCTGGAAAGTTACGCCCGTCTGTATTACGATTTGTCAATTAATATTGAAGGAATCGACGCCATCCATCATTTGCTGGAGCGCATCGAACTTTTACAGGAGGAAATGCGGGATTTGCGCAACCGCCTGCAATTGTGGGAGTGATAAAAACGCCGTTTTTTTATTTGACCCCTTTCACATTCATCCGCAAACAGTATAAATATTGCGAAGCGGTAATAAAGAGCGTTTGCATGTCTTTTCCTCCAAAGCAGACGTTCGCAGACCATTTTGCTTCGACCGGAATGTGTTCGATTTTTTCTCCTTTCGGATTAAAAACGGTAACGCCATTTCCGGTCAGATAGATATTTCCTTCGCTGTCGATAGTCATACCGTCGGAACCCATTTCAGCAAATAACTTTTTGTTAGTCAGCGAACCGTCCTTTTGTATCTCATAACGATATGTTTTGCCGGCTTTGATGTCGGCAACATAAAGAAACTTTCCGTCGGGCGTACCGATAATACCGTTAGGTTTCTCCAAATCCGTAGCAACCGGAATAATGGTATTGCGATCCGGAGATATGTAAAATACATATTCCCCCGCTTGTTGCCTCTGCGGATCTCGAGTCCAATAATCGCGCGGATAAAGCGGATCGGTAAAATAAATTCCACCGTCGGGACGTATCCATAAATCATTGGGTCCATTCAGTTTTTTACCGTTATAATCACTAACTAAAACCGTGCGTTCCCCTTTCGTACTGATACTCCAAATTTCATTTTCCATATCGGAACAGGACAGCAAGTTTCCTTTTTTATCGAAATACATCCCGTTGGCTCGTCCCGTTTTATCAAGAAAAGTGGAAAGTTTCCCTTCTGTTGACCACTTCATAATCCGGTCGTTGGGTTGATCGGTAAAAAAAACGTTTCCTTGCTTATCGACAGCCGGTCCTTCTGTAAAAAGAAAACCGTCCGCCAATTTTTCAACTTTTGCTCCCGGAGCAATGATTGACTTGCTATTCTGACCGGCAACATTAAAAGCAGCAATCAGAAGAACGGAAAAAAAGATGTGTTTTATCATAAGTTTTTTATATTTTCCCCCGATATTATTTATTTTGTATCGGGAGTATCTTTCGGAGCCTGATCGATCAAATCCATAAACTGATTCAGATTCGGAGTAATAATAATCTGGGTTCTACGGTTGCGCGTTTTCCCGTCAGGCGTGTCGTTACTTGCGATCGGATTATATTCTCCACGTCCGGCAGCAGTCAACCGTTTTGGATCAACCCCGTAACTTTTTTGCAGCGCCTGAACGACTGAAGATCCGCGCAAAGCGCTTAAATCCCAATTGTTGCGGATATTGGGGCGGGAAATAGGATCGGTGTCGGTATTGCCTTCCACCAACACATCATAATCTTTATAATCCATAATTATTTTGGCGATCTTGGCAAGAATTTCTCCCGCCTTATCACTGATCTCATAGTCTCCGGAACGATACAGCATTCTGTCGTCCAAAGAAATATATACGACGCCTTTCAATACTTGAATGTCCATTCCTTGCATTTCTTCGCGCGTGAGCGAACGGGTGAGATTGTTAACCATAACCAGATTCAACGAATCGGATTGGTTTTTAGCTTGTACCAGATGTTGAATGAAACGATTGGATGAATTGATTTCATCTACTAATTTAGCAATGTTCACATTCCCCTGAGAGCTTTGCGCAAGGCTCGTGTTCAATGACTTTTGCAGTTCGGACAGGTCAGAACGCAGATTATCGCTGTTTTTTTGAGCTTCAGATAATCTGGCGTCAAGACTTGATGCACGCGTATTACATTCCGTTAATTGTAATTGACTTTGCTGATAATCTTTCTTCAAACCATTATGTTCTGTTTTTAAAGCATTGTATTCCGTTTCCAAGTTTGCAAATTGTTTCTTTGTTACGCAACTTGTAAAAATCATGCTTGCCGTTAGTACCAGCGATATAAAAAAATACTTCATAAAATAGATATTATTAAAATTATTATAAAAAATTTATTTCTAATTCTTTGCAAAGATACTCAAATATTTTGACATAAAAAAATCGAATGCTCAGTTCTGACATTTCCGCAACAATTTTCACTTCCAAATCGAGTTTACAGGGAAAATTTCCAATGATTTTATTTCTATATTGTTTCCAAAAAAGCGAAATCCTTCTTTGTTATCCGAGCGAGGTTTTCTTTCCATGGAATAGGAGTAAGCGCCGTTATCAATAAATACTTCAACAGATGTTTTATCTATGAAAATATCCGCTGTTATTTCCATGCTTGCTCTATTTTCCGGCGAATAAAAAACATTATTAATCAAATTGAAATTCATATCATAGTCGATAAGCGACTGTCCGAATAAATTAAGTCCTGCATTCGTGGCGTGCGATAATGCGAATGTTGTTTTTATCCGTATGCAGCCGGATGAATAGAATTGCTTTAACAATTCATTCGCCTTCTCCACAGTCAGCGATTTCCTTTGAACCGGAGTTCCCATCAAAGCATCAATTTCTCTAACCGGATTGCTGAATAAACGAATACCTTCTTTTGTGTTTTTAAGAGTTAATTCGGTAGGTAATAACATCATTCCGTTGAAAGGCATATCAGGATGAGATATTCTCCCCCACCCGATTTGAATGCGTCTGCCGTCTGCGTCAGGAATATTATTATAAGTTTGAGCTGCATAGATTGCTCCGGTAGTATAATAGTATTTTCCCGATTCGGGTATAAAAGTTTTTCCGTCAAATGTACCAATCATATACGTACCCGAAGCTCCATACATTACCCATTTTGTATTGTTCGTATTTCCATCGACGGCTAATTCAAAAAGTTCGGGACATTCCCAGAATCCCGTAACATGACTTTCATAAGTCCATTCCTTAAGGTTATCCGATGTATAAATAGAATTTCCGTCCCGTTCGTTCAACACCAGCACCCAATGATTATCCGGTTTATACCAGAAAACTTCCGGATCGCGCGTATCTTTACTGTTCCATTTTGCTTTGGAATCAATAACCGGATTGTTGGCATATTTTGTCCAAGTGCGACCTTTATCTAAGCTATATGCAATACATTGAACCTGTTTTTCCGGACTGTCCGCCGTATAAATCGCCACCATTGCCGGAGCGCCGCCTTTGTTAAATCCGGCTGTATTATTATAATCAATAACAGTAGAACCGGAAAACATTGTTCCTATATGATCGGGAAATAAAGCGTCAGGAAGTTCTTCCCAATGAATCAGATCTTTGCTGACAGCGTGTCCCCAGTGCATATTTTCCCATTCCCGTTCGTACGGATTGTGTTGGTAAAACAGATGATATTCCCCTTCAAAATAAATCAATCCGTTAGGATCGTTGTTCCATCCCCTGCGTGAAGTGAAATGATATTGCGGACGGTTCAATTCTTTATAAAGACTATCCTGACCTGCAATTCTATCGTCCTGATAAATTTTGCTTAATCCTGTATTGTTTCCTTCATAACTTATTTCAATGGTTTTTCCTTTGATGTCAGTCATGTCATAAAATACCCAATAATCCGGAGTTCCCGATGCCAGGCGGATTTGAAATTTATATTCAGGAACGCCTTCTCCCTCAATGCGCATAATCGCGCGGTCATTTTGATGAGAAACAGGAATATTTAAATATCTCTTTGCGACTTTAAGCGAAATATTTCCGGCATATATAGAAACATTGCTTGCTATAACAAGGTAAATAGCAAAAATACTTAGTTTTTTCATTTTATATCTTCTCTTTTTTTGCAGTAATTGTATTTACGTTTCCCCTCCCCTAACATCAGCGCCCCACAGAAGTTTCTTTCTCAATGTTTCGTAAAAATTTTGAGGATAGCGTTTCACAAGCTGGATACTAAAATCAGCTTTCCGTATAAAAAACTCGCTTCCTGACGGATAAATTTCCGAACGTCCATCCAAGGCGACCAGAAAATTATTATTCCGGGTCTCGACTTTCAAACGAATGCAATAATCTTCAGGAATCACCAGCGGACGGACATTCAACGAATGGGGAGCTACCGGACTTAATACAAAATTATTCGCCTGCGGAATGATTATCGGTCCATTGACGCTCATCGAATAAGCCGTCGAGCCGGTTGGAGTGGCAATCAGTAAACCATCGCTCAGATAATTTGTTAAAAATTCTTCATTCAAAGAAGTATGAATCGTTATCATGGAAGAAGTATCCCGCTTGAGTATGGCAATTTCATTCAAAGCGTAATTATAGGTTCCGGAAAAAGGCGGATCGCTTTCCAGCTCGAGCACGCTACGCTTTTCGACCGTATATTCCCGCCGGAAAATTTCATCTAAGGTTTCTTCAATATCATCGGTATTGATATCAGCTAAAAAACCCAGTCGTCCCATATTAATTCCAAGTATAGGAATATTTTGCCGCCCCACCCACGCTGCAGTTCTCAAAAAAGTACCGTCGCCGCCCAAACTAATCGCCATGTCCAGCGCTAATTGATTCGATTCAATCAAACCGTCAACGGCAGGCGCAGAATCTAATTGCCGGATGAGATAATTATAAAACCGGCGTTCTACATAAATTTCCGTACGCAACGCTTGCAATTTGTCAAAAAGCGTTTGAATACATTTTTGTTTTTCAATCTGATAATCATTTCCGAATAAACCTATTTTCATATTTCATTATTCAAGTAAATCCATTACTTTTGTATTGCTATTCTGGAACAAACAGCATGCAAATTTAGTTATTAATTACAAAACATTATAAGCATCATGAAAAAAGTATTTATTTTTTTAGCAGAAGGCTTTGAAGAAACCGAAGCTATTGCCGCTATGGACGTAATGCTTCGAGGAGAATTGGATGTCACATCGGTTTCCGTTACCGGAAAACTGCCTGTAACCGGAGCGCATGGGATTGCAGTTAACGCCGATGCGCTTTTTGAAAAAGCGAATCTTTCATCGGGCGATATGCTGGTTTTACCTGGGGGAATGCCGGGCGCTTCCAATTTGAATGCGCACGCCGGACTTAAAAGCGCTTTGGAACAATACGCGGCAAGCGGTAAAAAAATTGCCGCTATATGCGCCGCTCCTTTAGTCTTTGGCGGATTAGGCTTGCTGCAAGGGAAGAAAGCGACAGCTTACCCCGGTTTTGAATCGACTTTGAAAGGCGCCACTTATGTCAACAGTCCCGTCGTCAAAGACGGAAATATTATCACCGGACGAGGACCCGGATTCGCTTTCCAGTTCGGATTAGCGATTGTTGAGGAATTGCAGGGAAAAGCGAAAGCAGATGAAGTTGCGGAAGGGTTGTTGCTGAAATAAGGTCTTTAATCAAATTGCTTCAACAAATCCGGTTAAAGCATCAGCAAAGACTTCCCATGAAAGCGCTTTCTTTTCTTTTTGAATATTTGCAATGAAAATTTCTTTCTCCGACCGGAAGAATTTTTGAATCCCTTCCGATAAGCTTTCAGCTGTCGGAAAACAAACCAGTCCTGTACCCGCGCGCTCGATACTTTCTTTCAATCCGCCGACATCGGTGGCTAATACCGGAAGATCAAAATGATAAGCAATTGGAATTACGCCGCTTTGCGTTGCCGAACGATAAGGCGTCACTAACAGATCGGCAGCCGAAAACAATCGCGGCACTTCGTCGTCGGCAATGTAGCGGTTCAACACTTTAATCCGCGCCCGAGCCGGCGAATTGTCAATAGCTTGCCGGTATTTCCCAAAATCGCCGTAAGATTCTCCGGCAATTACCAATTGACAGGATTCGTCCAACAGCGACATCGCGTCGATTAATAAATCCAAACCTTTGTAATCGCGGATTAATCCGAAAAAAAGCAAGGTCTTTTTCTCCGGATCGATTTCCAATTGTTCAATAGCAATTTGCCTGCTGATTTTTTCTCCAAAATGATTATACAGCGGATGTTCCTGCAAAATATACCGAGCGTCGGGCTGCAACGTTAAAAGGTCGTCGCGAACCGATTCACTCATTGTTATAAAACCTGAATTTTGCTTCAAAAACCAAGTTGTTAACGGTTTATCAAAAAACCGTCGTTCATGTGGAATCGCATTATCGAGAATTGAAATTACTTTGCAATCCTGTTTCTTTAAATAGTTGGCGACTGTTCCCAAAGACGGGGCAAAATACGTCATCCAATATTTCATAATCAGCACATCCGGTTTTGATTTCGCTATTTTGCGGGCGCTCATCAGGTAGCTCAGCGGATTAGCCGTATCCAAAACAGGAATGCTGTTGATCGGGATAGCATGGTCGTCAGCCGTAATATATTGCGTTGTTCCGGGAAAAAGGAATTGAGGATATTGTCTCTTGAATGTAAAGGGAATTATTTCGTGTTCTTTTTCCAATTCCTTAAATAAATTGGCGTTAAACTGGGCAATTCCGCCCCGGAAAGGATAAAAGGTAGATAAATAGGCAATTTTCATTTCTACATTATTTTTCTTAAAAGCCGGTTCCAAGTCTTCCGGAAGTAAAATCGTTCTGTGCACGCCGGTAATCTTCCGGTATTCCAATATCGATAAAATAACCGCCGGTCGGAAAACCGAATAAATTTCCGGTAGCCGCTTCCGGTTCAAAAAAATCTTTTTCCAACGAGAACTTATCGGGAAATTTTTCCAGCGCCTCTCGATTTAATACATAAGCGCCTCCGTTAATGAATCCGGCATCGCAATATTTTTTTTCTCCAAAACGGATGATTCGCGAATCACTGTCTATTTCCACCCGTCCGTAACGCTCAAAACGAAACATTTGTTTTAAGGCGATTGTAGCCAATGCTTTTTTTTCTAAATGGAATTGGAATAAGACTTGATAATCAAGTCCCAAATACGAATCGCCATTGAAAACAAAAACAGAGGTTTGGTTTGCTTTTGATAAAGCCAGCTTAACGCCGCCGCCGGTTCCCAAAGGAGTATCTTCCACTACTACGGTAATATTCAGAGAAGTTGCGTAATTATTGAGCCAAGTTTCGACAGTTTCATGCTTATATCCCAAAGCAAGGATAACGTGCCGGAATCCGGCTGCTTCCAAAGTAGTTAACAGATAATAAAGAAACGGTTTCCCCGCTACCGGAGCCATACATTTTGGAACGTCCATTACAACAGATTGCAAACGGGTTCCCATTCCTCCTGCCAGCACAACAGCTTCCATTGTCAACCGAAAATGGCGTGTTCTACAAGTTCGCAAATAATATGTCCGATCAGGATATGGCTTTCCTGAATGCGAGGCGTATCATTGGAAGGCACATTCAACAGAATATCGGAAAGGTCTTTCAGCAAACCGCCGGTTTCGCCTGTGAAAGCGACCGTGTAAACGCCTATTTCCCGCGCTTTTTCAAAGGCTTGAACGACATTTTTTGAATTTCCGGAGGTGGAAAGACCGACGAGAACATCTCCTTTTTTGGCAATACCGGCAATCAGACGGGCATAAATAATATCGAAAGAATAATCGTTGGCGACCGCCGTCAAATACGAGGTATTGCAGTGAAGCGCTTCAGCCGGCAATACGCCGCGGTCAAAATAAAACCGTCCTGAAAATTCCGTAGCTAAATGTTGTGCATCGGCAGCGCTTCCTCCGTTTCCGCAAAAAAACACTTTGTTTCCATTCTTAAAGCATGCCGTAACCATTTCCACCGCCTGCTCGATGCGGTTCAACAGGGAATTATCTTGAAGGATAGCTTGCTTGACTTCAATCGACGACAGGATTCGTTGTTTAATCATATTGTTATATTATATTTTCCAGGTAAAAAGTCCGTCTTTGACAAAACGGTAGGGATAAAACCGTCCACCCAGCCGTTCAAGGGATTTCATCACCCGGAATTTTTTATTGTCGGGACAATAAAACAGCATGAAACCGCCGCCGCCCGCTCCGGAAATCCGTCCGCCGATGGCGCCGGCTTGTTTGGCGTCCTCATAAATTTTGTCCAGCAATTCATTGGAAATATTTTGCGCCATTTGTTTTTTATAAATGAAGCCTTCGTCGAATATTTCTCCAATCCGGTTGATTTTGCCGGTTAATAAGGCTTCTTTCATTTCTATCGCCTGCGCTTTGATTTTATGCATTGCTTCCACAGAATCCGATTGATTATTCATCACGTTTTGCTGTTGCTCTTTAATGATATCGGATGAAACATGGGTGGTCTGCGTAAAATACAGCAGTAAATTGTTTTCCAGCTCGTGCAGATATGGTTTGTCGATTCGCAACGGATTAACAATCACTTTGTTGTTTTCATAAAACTCCATGTAATTAACGCCGCCGAAAGTAGCGGCATACTGGTCTTGCTTTCCGCCTGCCATCTGCAAGTCCCGCCGTTCAATCAAATAAGCATACTGTGCAATATCGTAACTCCCGAGAGGTAAACGGAGCCACTCGATAAAAGCCCCCAGAATAGCGACTACCAATGTCGAAGACGTTCCCAATCCCGAACCCGCCGGCACATCGACATGCGTGCTTAAGCGGAATCCCATCGGTTCGGTCATATAATCTTTCCGTATCCGGTTGTAAACTCCTTTCAACAAATCCAATTTTCCGTCGATTGGCAATTCGTCGCAAAGCGGAAATTCCTGATGTTCTTCGCGTTCAAGACTGTCTAATATAATTTTCGCTTCGGGAACCGGCTGAATATTGGCATGTGCATATAACGAAACGGTTGCATTTAAAATAGCGCCTCCGTACTTGTCGGAATAAGGACTGACGTCGGATCCGCCGCCGGCAAGACCAATTCTGAGAGGAGCTTTACTTCTATACAACATATTCTTAATCAATTATGCGACAATCCACAGTTAATACCGGTAATGTTCCGCCTTATAAGGTCCTTCGACCGGCACGCCGAGATAATCAGCTTGTTCGGGCGTCAAATTCGTCAGTTCTACGCCGATGTTTGCCAAATGCAGACGGGCGACTTCTTCGTCCAAATGTTTAGGCAACCGGTAGACGCTGATCTTGTAGTCGTTTTTCCACAAATCCATTTGAGCCAGGATTTGATTTGTAAACGAATTACTCATCACAAACGACGGATGTCCGGTTGCACATCCCAGATTCACCAAACGCCCTTCAGCCAATAAAAAAATGGAATTCCCCGAAGGAAAAGTATATTTATCGACTTGGGGTTTAATATTTATATGCTTAATTCCAGGGTAGTAAATTAATTTATCTACTTGTATTTCGTTATCGAAATGTCCGATATTGCAGACAATCGCCTGGTCTTTCATTTGCGCCAAATGGTCGATTGTAATTACATCTTTATTTCCGGTAGTCGTCACAAAGATGTTTCCCTCTTTAACCGCTTTATTCATGGTTGTAACTTCAAAACCTTCCATTGCCGCTTGCAAAGCGCAAATCGGATCTATTTCCGTTACCAGAACGCGAGCGCCGTAGGATCGCATGGATTTGGAGCAACCTTTTCCTACGTCGCCGTAGCCAAGCACAACAACTACTTTCCCAGCTATCATTACGTCGGTCGCCCGTTTGATTCCGTCGGCTAACGATTCGCGGCAGCCGTACAAATTATCGAATTTGGATTTAGTTACCGAATCGTTTACGTTGATTGCCGGAATCAATAATTCGCCTTTTTCCAGCATCTGATACAAGCGGTGAACGCCTGTCGTCGTTTCTTCCGAAACGCCTTTCAATTCGGAAACCGTACGATGCCAACGCTTATTATCTTCCTGAAGAATCCGAGTTAAGGTATCAATAATCACCTGTTCTTCGTGGTTGCTTCCTTTCCGGTTTAAAAACGCCGGATTATTTTCAGCTTTATATCCCCAGTGGATCAATAAGGTAGCGTCTCCTCCGTCGTCAACGACCAAGTTTGGACCTTTGCCGTTCGGGAAACGCAAGGCTTGATCGGTACACCACCAATAATCTTCCAGCGATTCGCCTTTCCATGCAAAAACAGGGATTCCTTCGGCGGCAATTGCTGCGGCGGCATGATCCTGCGTAGAAAAAATATTACAACTCGCCCAGCGAACTTCAGCGCCTAATTCGACCAGCGTTTCAATCAATACTGCCGTTTGGATGGTCATGTGCAGCGATCCTGTGATGCGTGCGCCTTTGAAAGGCTTTTCCTTTCCGTATTTTTTACGCAATGCCATTAATCCGGGCATTTCATGTTCTGCAATCTCGATTTCTTTCCTTCCAAAATCAGCCAGTTGAATGTCAGCTACTTTGTAAGGTAAATTTGTTATTTTATCAGACATGTCTTTGTTTATTAATTATTATTCAGAGGACAAAGTTACGAAAAATTTTCGTAATGTTATCAACCATCCTAAAAAGGCTTTCTTAAAAACCCGTTCCAATAAATCTTCCCTGTAACAAATGTTATATTAGCCGGTTAAAACTTCAAAACAGCAACGAATCCGTTAAAAATAATTAAATCTTTTGCTGCGATAAGGA
>Ga0123354_10014169_pt1 | contig 12405 bp, 6 predicted proteins | sample TergutLab28metaG_2_FD_97872 | JGI IMG/M metagenome (GOLD analysis project Ga0123354, IMG submission 97872) | Labiotermes labralis P4 segment gut microbial communities from Petit-Saut dam, French Guiana - Lab288 P4 | ecosystem: Host-associated > Arthropoda: Insects > Digestive system > Gut ... | reverse complement strand
TTAGATAAATTAAGCCTTGCAGCTGATGTAACCTTATGGTTGTTTATGCTGGTTTAGATGTTATTTGGTAAAATTCCTCAAGGCTATAACATGTATTTTCAAGAAGAAAGGCCTTTAGTTTAGATTTAAATTGTTTAGGATCATTAGAAAGACTTTTAATATGAATTGGTAGATAGTTGTAAATTCTGCTCCCAGAGTAATGCACGAGAGTTAAATTTGTAGTAGGCAAATTTAAGTTGTAGTTGAAACGAGTATTTATATCGTGTATTTCAGAATTGGATAAAAACAGATCTCTATGATTGGCTACAAATATGAGCAATGAAAATATATATTGGGATGGAAGAGTTAGTATTTGCAGTTGTTTGTAAAGATTCTGACAGGAGTCACGTTTTCCTTTATTAGTTATAATTCTGATAGTTCTCTTTTGTATTTTGAAAGTGTTGTTGCTAAGATGTGAGTTACCCCAAAATATAACTCTGTACGACATCACTGAGTGGAAGTAAGAGAAGTAAACAGTTCTCAGCACGTTTAGAGTCATAAAAGGTTTAATGGCCCTAATGGTGTAGCATGCCTTATTTAGTTTGGAAGTTAAGCATGAAATGTGTTCCCTCCATGAAAGTGTACTATCAATGGTCAAACCAAGAAATTTGGTGCTGTCGATATTGGTAATTATTGAATTAGAGACCATTATCTGAATTTTCATTTCATTTTGTTTTGTAGTCAAAAATTGTAAAAGGTGAGTCTTATTGCAATTCAGTGACAAAAAATTGCTTTGAAACCAGTTAATTGTTTGATTCATAACTAAGTTAATATTCCTCTTAAATTCTTCCAAATTAATATATGAAATTACAATGCTCATGTCGTTAGTGAATAATATCAAATCTGCTACTCCGTTTATGGTTCGTGAGAGATCGTTAATGTACACTAAAAATAGTAGTGGACCTAATATCAATCCTTGAGGGACTCCATGTTTCACTGGTTCCCATTCAGAGGTCAATTTAATGGTCCCATTGTCTTTTATTACTACTATCTGATATCTATGATCTAAATAGGATCTCATTAATTGATTGGAAAAACCAGAAATGCCATAAAATTCTAATTTGGTCAATAGTATATTGTGGTTAACACAATCAAACGCTTTTTGAAGGTTGCAAAATACGCCACCAACAAAGTGTTTTTTGTCTAGAGAAGACAAAACAGTGTTCAAGAGGGCATAAGTAGCCATATCAGTGGATGATTTTTCTCTGAAACCAAATTGTTCTTTAACCAGTATGTTATTATTGTTTAAGTATCGATACAATCTTTTATATATAATTTTTTCAATAATTTTGGAAAGTGAAGTTAACAGTGAAATAGGTCAGTAGTTAGAAAATTCTGTTTTATCCCCTTCTTTAAACAAAGGCTTTACTTCTGAAAATTTTAACCTATCAGGGAATATTCCTGTTGACAGAATTTTGTTAAATATGTGGGTAAGAGGAGATAAAATGTAAGGGCACTGTTCTTTAAGATTCTAGTGGAAACTTCATTGTATCCGTACGAGTCTTTACATTTCAGGGAATGAATTATTTTGTCCACCTCATGTGTAGTCGTGTTGTTTAGCCTAATAGAGGAAAAGGTCTTAAGTAAGTCAAAGGATCATTATTAATTGTATGATTCATGCCGAAGTGATTTTTAGACGTAAGGGATTCTGCTACAGAAGAAAAATAGGCGTTAAAGGCATTAGCAATTGTAAAGGGGTTACTAGTTAATGTATTATTAGTGTTCATTTCTGCTATATTATTAGTAGTAGTTCCGTTGTTGGTAATAGTTTTAACTATATATGACAATAAGTCATGTTATGGAGTTATGATAACTTGGATTGCTCTGCTTGGGTTTCTTCCAACTTACCGTGCAGCTGTTGCTATACAGCTGACTACTGTCACTGTGATAGCAGGGTGGGGGGTGAAATATTGGACTCTCCAGTATAGGACCTGACGCCAAATCTGCAGCTGACACATTGACATACAAATAAACACCTGCAAACAGCCAAACATCTGAATTAACTCAGTCCTATGCTAGGTCCAAAATTTTACAAAAATAAACATCTGTAACTGTTGGAAGACACTGCATTGTAAAAGGTAGCCACATGTGGAAATGAAGTGTTATATTTTCATGGTAGCAAACAAGATTGTCAGAATCATGATGGGCTGCAGAAGTAGAGACTCATGCAGAAAATTGTTTCTTAACTTGGAAATCTTACCCCTCCCTTCTCAATATATTCTTTCCCTTCTATTTTTCATGACAAGAAACAAGAACCAATTCCAGGTAAATTCTGAGATACATCAAATTAACACTAGACAGCATGCAAACTTACACCATCCATCTGCAAATGTGATAAAATACCAGAAGGGAGTACACTGTATAGGTGTTAAGGTGTTTAACACGCTTCCCTTTTACATAAAACAGAGTCTGATAATCAAAAAAAATTTTTAAGCTTTGTTACAAAAATACTTATGTGAAAATTCCTTTTGTTCCCTAGATGAATATTTTGAATGCAAAATTAAATGTTGACATATGATCTAAATTGACACATAAAGGCTTTAAGACACATGTTCCTTCTCTTTACTTAAAGTCTGTATTATAAATATGTTAGTATATATCCAACTACTGTCTGTAACGAAGGAAAATTTCCTACTTAAAGAGTGCCTCTAATTGCTTCTAACTTACCCCACTATTTTTATCTTTATTTTTATACTTAATTTTACTTTTAATTTTAATTTTAATTTTTATCCTTATATTTTATTACACTAAACAATTCATATTCTCCAATTTTATTATATTTATTATACTAAATAACCATGTGATTGTTGTATACACTTGTGTTGATGTCACCCCTTAATCACAACAAATATGATGATTTCCATATCCATATGGATTATGTAATCCTGTACAGATTTACAGAAGGAAAATAAATGATATGACATTATATGATAAGTGTAATAAGGTGTCATCAGCTTCACAAAAGCTGTCAGTTTGTAGAAACCAGAATGTATAATCTATGTGATGGTAAAGGAACTAACCTGATGCATTTTTGTATGTGTGGTCCTCACTAGGGCCATTGGCATGTGAACCATTCTGTCGCATCCATGTCATTTCCTTTTCATGCCAGCCACATAAACCATCTTCATATGTGCAATGTGAGTAAGGTGGGAGTTTGTCTGTAAACAAGCACACATCATTATTATTGATACCATGATAATGAAAAGCCTAATCAATCAACAATCCAGCAAAAATCACTTCAATTATAATTTAATTAATGTTCAGCAACATGTTTTATCAAAGAGGGCCAAATAAAATATCTGCACAATTCAATGTAAAAATGTAATTTAAAATCTCAGTGTTAAGAGAGGTGAATCTGTGGTAATTACTTTCAGTTTCATCACACCATTATGTTTCACTGAAAATGAAAATGTACATATTTTTTTTCCTCTTACTTCAACTCAAGATGTGCATTACCTGGTTACATGTTACAGCACTTATGTGTAGTTATCAGGTCACTATATATATATATATATATAAGTGTAAAAACTTGATCGTCTAAATGTGCTCCACTGAGCAACCTGGCCTGGTTCAAATCTGGGCCCAAAGACTGAGCTTTTTGTGATTGTACTCAGCTCCTTCATTCCTTCCAAATACCATCACATTAATTACTCACTAATCATTCATTCAACTCCATAGAGAGCAGAAGTTCCCATCCTCGGATTTTTTGTTAGCAGACGAGCCCCTAAACGGAGCAATGCCCATGCGCTGCCGAGGTTAGTAACACAGTTACTGGCAATGATGATCTGTGGTTACTGGAGGGGTAATCTGCACTGGTCGACACTGTCCTTCGACAGCAGTATGTGAGAGAGTGACAACCGCGAGCAGTATTACAAGAAGGGATAATACGAGCTTCGCGGAGAATAAGAGTCTAAATGACACACGTGAATTCAAAACGCGGCAGTTGAAACGTAATTGACTGTTTAATTTCAAAGAACATGAATAACTTCATGAAGAAAAAAATTAGCGTTTCTATACGGCCACGTTTGCCTGACGGTCGGCGTTTGAAACGCAACGGGAAGCACTGTAAGCGCTGTCGGCAGAAACACCAACCAAACTTAACGAGCTGTCAAAAGGTGGCGTTAGGTACCCTGCCATCAGTGCTAACAAACACGACAGATCTGTAGAAAGTCTTTCAGCTTATATATTGTTATTGATGTGTGTGTAGAAATATTCGATGTGGAAAATTTTTTTTGTGAAGTATAAAAAAGACAGCAAATTTGCAATATTGCTCTGAAAGATTACAGCAATCGAGAATAAAAGGTAAGAGTACGACTTTGTAGAGGGAGGAAAGGCAAAGGGGTCAGTTTAGCAGTAAATTCTTTCTTTTGTCATTTCTGCAACTGATGGGCACTTTGCCCTTTTAACGTAGCAGTTGATGCTTGTTATACGATTACAGACGGGTCTAGAAACATCTCTGCAGTTAGGCGAGCCTCGTAATCTGCAATTGCACCTGCGTCAGCATATGCTGCTTCGCCGTTATGTGTGATGGAAGATGTCTGAGATACCTTGTATAGAATGTTTTGGTTGGCTCATGTTGGTTTCACTGTTAATAATGATACATTCATACAGTTAGCTGCAGCACTCACCACAGTCCTGCTCCTCATCTTCTCCTTCTGGACAGTCCTTGTGCAGGTCACACACGTAATGCCTGTCGATGGACTCGTTGTTTGAGCACCAGAACTTGTAGACTGTGCTGGAGTTCAATGGTGGTCCCTCTGAACACAAAGAACATCACTCAGTTCTTCCCTATATCTAAGCAGTTGTTTTTATGCAGTTCCGTACTTTCTATGAACAATAGGCATGAAATAAAAGTACAATTTCGGAGATCGTATGAACTCATCCTTAGCATATGTTATCTTCCTGAGCTACTGAAGAGAGGTGGACAAAACCTGGTAATGAATTTAATTTTTTCTACATTGGTCCACTGTAATACCTATTGTACACGAAGCTCAAATAAAATCTTTAAACAGCAAAACCTCCGCTATCCAACTGTCCGTCAACCAACTTCCACATTAGCCTACCCGCCCTTCCGACACACACACACACACACACACACACACACACACACAGAAAAAGCAATTTCGAAATAATTGTGTATACGGAATTGAATTTAGAGCATTTATATAGCATAATATGCTGTATTTTGTCGGGGCTAGTAATTTGAATTTGGCACAGAGAATTAAATTTACGACACACTAGCCTTGGCTCAGTTAGGCCTATGAGACACAGGTCAAAATGTGTTAGAAGCGCGGAAGTTCCCGACATTGGTATAGAGTCCTCAAAATGTGCCTTAATATAAGTGTTCTTATTGTACTTGAAAATGTGTTGCTTTTGAGCTCAACCTTTGTTGGGATTGGTTATCTGGATTCCTAAAATTACGAATTGCACGAAACCGTATACAGAAAGTAATATTAGCGTTTCGGGAAAAATGAAACCCTCTATGAAACGTAATATTGCTATTCAATCAAATATGGAGGTACTCTGTAAATAGAGATATGCAGTTTTCCATGTATCAATACAAATTCTGCAAGATTACGTTTTTATGAAAGCGGTGCGCACTGATAAACGCAACGTTTCGTTTGTGGAAAACGCGTAGTCCTAAAGTCTCTACAAAACGTGATATTACTTTTTCCGAAAAATCAGTATTGCCTCTGAAAACTGGAGAATGTATATTTCCTGAGAAGTTTACGTATTTTTCTTTTGAAAATCTAGTAGTGTCTTCAGGGAAATAGACAGTCACTCTCAGAAACGCACTGCTACCAAAAGCAGTAGTGTATTACATGTCTGGGTAAAGAGCGAGGCCTACTCTGTGCAGAACGTAATATTACGTTCCTGCGAATCAGTGATAATGTGCCAAGTGAACTATCGAATTGGTCACCATTGAAGCAGTCGACGAGGCGTAGATTATCCAGGGCCATGATAGCTGGGGCGGCATCCTTGGTCACCACCTCTAGTATCAGGTTGAATTTCTGGTCGATGGGCCCGATCTTGAAGCTAAATTTCTCCCAGCGCTCGTGGCTATTTCCCCGCACTTCCTTCACGATCAGCTGCATAGTGGCGTTGCTTACGAGGCGAAGTATCGAACGTGACATGTTGGACATGAACAGCCATACCTCGAGGCTGCACTGCTGCTGCTGCGTTTCCAGGTACATGGGACTCCAAAACAGTACTTCTGAGGGGCCGCCAGCCCACAGAAACAAAAAGTGACCTGCAAAATTAAAAGAAAATTTCTCTTATTATACAACCGAAGAATTATCTCCAAGGTTTTATATTAGGTATCAGATTAAGCATACGAGGTTTCTATGTTGTTTAGCATTGGCGAATCCTGATCCGGAGGAGAGGTCGTGCAAATAACATAAAGAAATGTTTGACCACCTAATCCTAGGATGCCACATTTTTGCGAAGAGTAAGTACTTAAAAGCACGATAAATTGTTCGCACATTTTCATTACTCAGTACACAAAGCACTAGGCATCGAAACGACGGAAGGTATACATACACACACACGCGCGCGCGCGCGCGCGCAAAAGGAAGCAGAAAAAAGCGTGTATGTATAGAAATACAACGGAAGTGGAATATGAAATGAAAGAGTAACAAAAGATTTAAAGAAAAATTTGGAATTAATAACAGGAAAATATTCAGTAGATTCAGTAGACAACAGAGAATTAAACTTGGAACGTCAGACATTTTACGGAAAGTACTGCTATTTGCAACTGTAAACCTGAGCCATTTTGATCACCGTTGGTTTAAGAGAAGTACCAGGAAAGAATGGACTGTAGTAGTAGTAGAAGAAGAAGAAGAAGAAAACAAAATGTAAATGTGATCACATAAAATTATGTCATTTTCCGCCACCATATTTTGGTAATTAAAAATGACATACCCCTCTCCTGTTTTCCTTACGCTTTAATTTTGGAAAACGGAGACAAATTCGTCCATCCTTCACTATGTAGAATTTTTCTGCTTAATTTCTTCTTGAGAATGGCAACTCCTGTCCTGATCACATTTTTGTGAACTTTGCACACACCTGTCTTTCAGAGAAAGCGTTATTGTAGAATAAAATAATTAAAAATATTTTATACATCTGACTAAAGCAGTCTTATAAAACTTTTCGTCACGAAACAAAAGAAACCTTCTCCGTACTTCAGTGATTATTTGCAAAATAAATGTGATCTACATAACCCCTTCCGTAAAACTGCAACATTCTTCGTGAATGGAATTAGAATTTGTTAAAGCTGTTGCTAAATATTTGAACTGGTTCCCTCTTTCAAAGGATTTATTAACCATCTATACGTTGTTATTTTGTCCTGTATTCTCTTCACAAGACATGAACAAATACTTAGTTTCCTTAGCATCTACCAGTGTACACCGAAAACTGATGTCTGCCACTTAATTTACAGGTCTCCTGGTTTGCCTGAACACTTCTAAGGGCACGCTGTAAAGCGAAGTTGAAGAGCAATGGTGATAAAGCTTCTACTTCTTTCAAGCCATTCTGAATAGGAAACGTGTCAGATAAATTTTTGCCTACCCGGGTTCTACTACATTTTTTATTTAAATTCATTTTGTTGGCCTTCCTATTTTCACGCCGATGCCAGGGGAACAAAGGGCCTGTTCACCGTCTACGTGAATCGAGACTGAAAGGGCTCGAACCCAATACATATTATACTCACAATGATGCCAAATTCAATGGGAACAAAATACAAGGTCTCATTCTTAGCTGAATCATGGGCTTTCTTTACGTCTATTTGACATGTTACGTCGAAATGGACACTAATGATCCCCGATAATTTCCACTGCGTATTGAGTTAACCCTAACAGAAAGGTGTTGAGTAGAATTTTGTGCGTATAGGGTGATTCATATAAAACGCCCAGGTCGTTTGTGCCTGCAATTCTTGAAGGAGTGATCGGAAATAGACGGAACTTTGCTTCGGTAGCATTGCCTATTCATGCCGGCAGTGCGCGTGTGTAATTTGCTGCCTCCTCAACAGATAGCGCCGTGTAGCACTCGATTTCACGGCGCGAGTTACGACTTCACTATACTGTGGGAACAACCCATGTCCTAATCTCCGGCCCCTTCGATTGCCAGACTTGTCATCTCAAAATTTGTTTCTTTTGGGCTATCCAAAGGAAAGAGTTTACAGGAAAAACCTCGCAAAATAGAAGCCTTGAAAAACAACATTCGACTGGAGATCGCCAACACTGGGAACGATGTTCTGTGGTGAACGGCGAGCAACATGGAACGTCGTGTTCATGTGTGTCTGGAAGAGGGCGGCAGCCCTTTTGTCATTTGATGTAAAGTCATCCAATTCATCATGAATCCATACACCTTAGCTTCACTTCATTCCGTGCAAGCGTTACGAAATTTTGGGCCTCAAAGCCTCGGTCGCTCTGAATGAGTCTTCTTGTAGTCAATAAATGTGATATGCCTCGGTAATTACTATAGGCTGTTTTATCACCCTTCTTATAAATGCGTACAATGATTGACTCTTCGTACTGCTAAGGTAATACCTTCTTATTCCAAATAAACTTTATAAGCTTACAGATCTCAGAACTAATTTTCCTACTCCTGATTTAATGATTTCTACTGGATCTTGTTAAATACCTGGTGATTAGAGTCTTTTTGCTTTTCAGTAGCCATCCTAACACCTAATGCAATGGGCTCAGGCACTAGAGTCTCTGCTATATGCACTACAGTCTGCCTAGAGTCATTAATCCTAATTACCTTCAACAGATGAGAGAAATTATACCTCCAGTTAGCCAGAATATTGTGGAGGGCAAACCAGATCACGTTTATCATATTTTTCTGTATTAGTGTCAGGAGAGTAACCCTTATTAAAGGCAATGATGCCCCTCTACACGTCTCTGGTATTTTTGTTATTATTGTTTGTTTCAAGTTCTTTAATTTTAGCTTTCAGATTTTCCTTCTTTTTGTTCCTGAAAAGTCTACTAGCTTTAAGTCTTACAGTGTTTAAGATATTTACATTACTTTGGTTCGGATCCTGTAACCATTGCACTTTTTAGCCTGTTTCCCCGAAAATTGTGAACATTCTTTATCAAACCACGGTTTATGCTGATTCAGTTCATAGAGACCTAAACTCTGTGTAGATGAGATCTTCATAACTTCTTTAATGTTTACCAAAGCCCTGATTATGTCTCTGCTATCACGTAAGTTCTCTAAAAGTGCAAACTGTTTAGGATTTTAGTCTGATACTATTCCCATACTTCTACCACATTTAGTTTCTTGAGGTTGAATCTCTCGAGATCAAATATCTGTGCCGCTTGTTACCTAGCCAACAATTTTTCCCTAACTTTTCCAAACACAAGGCAGTGTTCAGTAGCACAGTCAGCTCCCTTTAGAGGTTTTACGTCGAATGAACTCAAATACTGCTTTCTATCAATTCGTGATAAATCTGATTGTGAATCCAATGAAATACGTAGTGTAACTGCTTTGTGATTAAAACAGTGTGAATCATGAGAATAATGTCACTGATATGCTCTATAAAGCGACACACGACAGTCAGATTCCAAAATTGAAACGCAATACTATTATACAACTCAGATTTAAATCTCAGATAAATTGAGGCCCAAAATAAAAGAAAGTATTTTAAAATTTTAAAGAAGAACTAAACAGTCCCATGTGCTATCAGAAAACTAAATATCAGAATTTACAAAATTGCTGCGTAAAGTAGAAGATGGAGATTCCGAAAGAGGGAAGTGTCGAGGAGAATGACAGCTGAACTGCGAGAAACTCAAGGAAACTGCACAGTGAGAAGTTTATAATTTGCAATTTTCTGTTTAATAAATTTACGTTGACAAAATTAAGGATTACTTTGCGGTACACGAGTTAAAGAATTCACTTAAACACGCCTACTTGCTTTGCGAAAAAGACAAAAACTAATTGCCATATATATCGTAGAATATTTCGAATGACAGTAAAGATAAATTTGTCTCTTGTCACGTTATAAAGGCGTACTGGGGGAGCCGAAGTATGGCTCCACTCATTCTCGACCTTGGCATTAGATTGAAGTGAGTGGTACACCTAATGTCGCGGCCGTTTTAATTCAAGGGAAGAAGGCCTGTTGCACTTAAATGAGAGGCTACTTCGGTCCACATCCGGTCTCAGAGTGCTGTAACAGAGGAAAAGTTCTTGTCCCTTTCTGGGGTCGCAATCCCGGATTGTCAAGTCCGTAGCTTGGAGAAGTTCCCCCCCCCCCAAATTAGCCTTTTATGTATCAATGTTTTCGCCATTAACATTTTATAGAAAATCAGTAAGATCAATTTTATCTTAATATGGTTTCGGGGTTATAAAATCATCAGACACGTGAACAAATTTCACTTCGTCTGACAAATGTAACTCCGGATCCAATACGAAAATTAATCAAACCTAATTGAGTAATTGGGAGGAGGTATGGAACAGGGGCCGAAGCAGACATTTTTTTATAATCAGCATGTGTTAATTTCCTTTAATTTGGGCACAGAATGAATACAACTCTATTGAACAGACGTCACTGATTTAGATTCCATACCTTGTACAGAGGCCTAAGAATGTTCTGTGATTCGGTTTTACGAGCGTAGGCATACTCGCGAAAATTGCCTCTTAGCTTCGTCATGTCTGTCCGTCCATCTGTCGGCATATATTAGCTCAGCTCCCACTGCTAAGATTTTGGTGAAATTTTATGTTGGGACATTTTATTAAAAAAAAAAATTGTCAAGAAAATTCAAATTTGTTTAAAATCGGACAAAAATTTCGGGCAATTTACAAGACAATCGGAAGTATGTTTTCTGGTTGCCGGCGACATAAAATCGTCATAAAAACATTGCTGACACCGCACATGTTGCATAAGATGCTAAAGGAAATGTGTTATTTGTAATGTACAAACTAAATCTTTCTATGTATCGACAGTGCAAGACGTACGTGCATTTATATTGTTGAGAGCGACATAAAATCTCCATACAATCGGCCTTTGCAAGTCAGACTGTATTAGGCTGTTATGATAAGCACGGAAGTATGAGCAATACGGAATAATCTGTACCCTAACAGTACTAAGGAGGACGCATTGTTGCTATTCCATAGCAACAATGGTTTCGTAAACGCGCCGTAATATTACGTTATACGTACATAAATACACTCTCCATTTGAAATTCAGAGAAACGTGCATCGTCAGGATGGAACTGAGTTCCATCCTGACCCCGCTAGCAAGTAGTCAACAACACCTGTATGACATATACTTATAGCTGTATGTACAGTGCTTGACTCCTGATGATGGACGGAGAAACCGTCCGAAACATGTAAATTCATAATCTAAAAATAAATTTGAGATATTAGCTCATCTCGTTGGTTTTATTATAAGAATAAGAACACTCTGCAGCTTGTTCTCTGAGTATGTAGCTGCAATCAAGAACAATGAAGCGAATATTGTGACCTAATATGCAATTTTGGATCGTCACGAATTAAACTTACTAACACTGTATCAGAGTAACAAAATCAAGAATGATGGGATGAGAGTAAAATGTAACATGTATACTGCAATATAAATGCATAAACAGTACTCTTCAAATGTATTCTGTATATGTACTGTATGTATGTAGCTTTGTGTGTGTATTGGCGTGTAGACTATGTACGTCCGTCTGTACGTACGTACATATGAATTTTTTACGTTTTGTTGAGCGTGCATCTCGATATATTCATTTAAGAAAAGCCAACTTGATGCACAATTTATCTTCAGCATATTTCACCAAACACCCCTACATGTTTCGGGCGTATCTATAGCCCATCATCAGGAGGTTTCAACCCAGCCAGAACAACAGACAGTTATCTAAAAAGAACAATAAGTACCAATTGTTGTATCCATACGGTGTATCTCCTGATGATGGGCTATAGATACGCCCGAAACATGTAGAGGTTGATTGAAGAAATATACCGAGGATAAATAGTGCATCAAGTTGGTTCTTCTTTAAATGACTATGTTTGTATGTATGTATGTACGTATGTCTGTATGTATGTATGTACGCACGTATGTAAGTAAGTATGTATGTATGTATGATTATATGCATTTGTACATAAGTTAATGTGTGTGTGTGTACGTGCGTGCGTGGGCGCGCACGCACGCGCGCTAAATATTAGAAAGGATCTTAGAGAAACGCGAGTAGAATTGCACGAATTTTAATTTTGTAGATGCAAGAGAAGTATGTACGGCTGAATAACTGGGGCGGGGGGGGGGGGGGGAACAAAATTGGAAGGTTTATGTGCCATTAATAATGTAGTGGGCCACAGGGGGACGCGGGGGGGTTGTGCTTACAGTATTGTCGTATCTTTTTCGTATGATTT
>Ga0123354_10014168_pt1 | contig 12405 bp, 10 predicted proteins | sample TergutLab28metaG_2_FD_97872 | JGI IMG/M metagenome (GOLD analysis project Ga0123354, IMG submission 97872) | Labiotermes labralis P4 segment gut microbial communities from Petit-Saut dam, French Guiana - Lab288 P4 | ecosystem: Host-associated > Arthropoda: Insects > Digestive system > Gut ... | reverse complement strand
TGTGGTGACAATACTAAAGGTTGTGGTGTGTGGTGACAATACTAAAGGTTGTGGTGTGTGGTGACAATACTAAAGGTTGTGGTGTGTGGTGACAATACTAAAGATATTCAGTACTACATTATTAAAGTAGTTTCCCTTTCCAAAAGAGGGATGGTGCCTTATCTCGTACCTCAATGAACTTTGTTCAAAACAAATCTTTTTACACGCGCTTATCGAGTTAGAACGTTTCATGAGGTTTCAATGTTCGCGACCAATTCATATGTTGCACCTCTCACCCCTTGTGTGTGTCTCTCTCTCTCTTCATCTCTTGCCAACGAGCGCTTCTAAATTTTCATTACAAAATAAATCATAATTTCCATGTGATTGCTAATTTATTTATAACTCCTGTAATGGGAGAGTCCCTCCCACATCCATATTACAGTTTTTTACAATTTAAAAACGTGAGGCGACTTCAATGTTCCCCCCCCCCCAACCCCCATACATACAACCGTACACAAATTACTGCTGCACAAATTTCAGTTTCCTGGTTCTAATCAAACAGAAACGTAATGATAAATTACCGGCCTATCAGGCCGACTGTGTATATATCTTGTATATTCAGTGAGCATTGACAACATGGTGAATGTGATTGGTGTAATTTCTCTGTGAAGGTATAATGTAATATAATTCTAATAAAATTCTACATGAATGCTGCTTCTGTTAGTTAAAAATAAAAGGATACTAAATGACCCTGATGGAGGGTCTGAAAACTAGGAAAAATATGTGAAATAATTTCCTGGCTGTCTTCAGTTTTATACTCTCGAACGCATAGTTTTGTGTGTAGAATTGTTTAGTTAGTCCGTTAAAGCGAATGACATGAGAACCGTGGCGTCTTTAAACTTAGGCTACTTTCTGAATATTTCCATGAATTTCTTAAGGATATGCACTGTAAACAACATTCAGTGTCTGCAAGTTCGGAATGTGAACGGACCAGTTGCGATGCACGTTGCGGTAAAGGTGAAGAAGATGAACGGTCATGATTGGCATCTGCTGTGCTGTGTCACTTGAACACCAAGACTGACTGTACGTTGTCGCTCCTCATATGAGTGTTATTCTGTTTTGTGTTCTCTTCTGTAAAGATTGAGAGAGGCCAGATTATCAATTTCAGTACTACCGCTTATTTCAGTTTTTACCGACGGAGGCCAAACATCGATACGAAATATAGGAATATTAATTATATAAAAGTAAAAAAAGCAGTCGTATCTGATAAACACCAAACTTTTGCAAGTGTTTACCTTTTCCTTCCAATGTTTTATAAAGAAAGACATGCTAATTCGTACCATTTCCATGTGACAATAATCCCTTTAGTTTTTCGATATATCAGGGGACTTTCTCGAAATTTTGTCCTCGTGGCCTTCTGTTAGAGGCCACTTCATTTTTCTTTTTACAATCTGTACCGTACGAAATTGTGAGGTGGAAGGGATGTAGTAAACTTTAATGCAGGATCCTCAAATTCTGTTTAGTAATAGACGTTCATCACCCAATGTTGTGCAGGTGATAAAATCTAGAATGATGAGATGGGCTGGGCATGTGGCGCTTATGGATGAGGAGAGGGGGTGTATACGGTCTTGGTGGAGAAACCGCAGGGAAAGAGACCACTGGGGAAACCTAGGCCTAGATGGGTGGATAATATTAGGATGGATCTCCAGGAGGTGGGATGTGGGTATATGGACTGGATTGGGCTGGCCCAGGATAGGGACAGGGGGCGGAGGCTTGTGAGCGCAGTAATGGACCTTCGGGTTCCGTGAAATGCGGGGAATTTCTTGACTAGCTGCAAACCAGTTAGCTTCTCAAGAAGGACTCTGCACCATGGAGTAAGTAAGTAAGTAATAGACGTTCAAAACGTATGGAACTTTGGCGGAGGCTGCTGGTACGTGCGATGCAAATCATCAGTTTGGCCCTAACGGGAAGTGTTCATTTAGCTTTTGTTTGACAGTAAACAAACAAAATTGTTGTGCGGGAAAAGAGACAGAGATAGATGTACTTTCGTATTTGTCTTTCGCATTAGTTCGAATACATTTTTTCCGTAATGGCGCAACAGCCCCTAGTGGAGCAAGACCGCCTCATTAACGAGGCTTCACGATCACACTCGGCAGGACTCCTCTGGACGCGTGACCAGCCCGACGCAGAGACCACTCCCTGCCTCTGGTGGTATTCGAACCCGCAATCCCAGCAAGCGAGCGGCCGCAGACCCACGCTGTAAATCGCGCGGCGACTGGGATCGGTTGACCGTACACGTTGCTAGGTTCTTATGATAGCTGCTTACGTACTTAAAGTAATTAGTCAATTGGTCATATCAGTGGATGGATCAGTCGTCGATAATTCGATGTTGGATGCGCGGTTAGTTAGTTTGTTTATCTCTTATACATAATTATTCCTTGATTCCGTGGGGAAGAATTAGCTTGTTGGAAAGGATCCTGTTCCACGGAGTTCGTTAGTTAATTACGTGCCACGTGACTAATCAATTAAGGAAAGGGTGAATGTAGTGAATCGGTCAGTTGATGGGATTAGGTAAATGATACCATGTTTGCATCACGTGGCGAAGGGCCTCCTGAAGACCCGTGGATGTAATTCCTTTCCGTGGAGAGTTTAGAGCTGTCTCGGTTGGACAGAACGAGAGAGAATTTCGCGTTTCTCGCACACAAATAATTGCTCATCAATCTCTGTTATCCGGTCAGGAGCTGGAAGATTCATTGTTTCACGGCGCGCCTCAGGTCAAGCAAGCTCAGTACTTCAGACGCAAATGACAAGCGTTGCATCTACTGAAGGAATTAGGTGGAAGACGTATCGTGTGCCAGAGTTCCGGATTTGAATCCCGTTGAAGTATATTTACACTTCCGAAATAATTTCTTTCCGAGTGTTGTTTGAGTGCGTGTTTCTTTATTGTAGTACAACAGAAGCATACTTAAGAATGTGGTTTATTGGTTTACGTTATTTGTAAATACCACATTTCATACTGTTTTTGTTGTTGTAAATATCGTACCCGAAACACTTAACCTTTTGACGCCTAATGTCAACTATAGTTGTCGTACCGCACCGCTAACCTCTAAAGTTGCATTTTATATATTTATTCAACAAATATATGTACTGAATATTTTAAATATGGTGTATATTCTCCTTTTTTTCTCTTCAAATTCAGTTTGTTTCATAATTCTAACGTATTTGGTTCCTGTATTATTCACATTTTATATACAGAATGTGCTAAAATTAAAAAAAATAATTCCGGCGCCAAAAGGTTAATGCTTCATTCAGTGTCTCAAATTCTATGACGACGGGACAGAATGAGAACTGAAAAATAGCTTTCAGATCATATATATATATATGGGTTTGGAGACTGACAGGATATTTCAGTGAATTAATCTGCAAAGTGTTAAGAAGTGCATTCACGTTTCCATGGTTACCTGTAGTCGGATATTAGACAATAGTACTGGTATTCGCTATCTGCAGCACCGTCACTCTGCAACACGTGACGGCTGTTTGAGGCCCTCACGACTGTGACTGTGAAGATATGGGATGTAAAGCCGTATAGCCTGTTAGAAATTTTCCGGCGTTTCAGAGGATTGTGCTGCCTCCATTACCAGACTAGCTGATGTAGGCGGCAAGATCTTCTGAGAAGTCGCAAATTTCCACCAGAATATGTGGCTTCACATCTCAGAAATTAGAAATATTCAATATTAGAAATTACGTGTGTAGCCTGTATTGAATAATTCATACATTTGATGAAAATACAACACTAACAGCATTTCTCCTTTCATTTTTTCTCCGTAAAAGTTTAGGCATCTATGCACGCTGCGAAGGTGTATGAGGGAGTGGAGGTATATCTCGAGTGATTCTTAACCTTGGCACTAGACGGAGGTGATTAGTCAGCTTCACACACCGACCGCTTTACCCCGCAGGAGGAGACCCCAGTACTCATTAAGTATGAGGCTGAGTGGCCCCAGTCTAGAAGACTGGTAGACAAGAAAAATCTCTTTCTGTTGCCGGAAGTTGCAGTACGATCCCTCTGCCATCCAGCCCGTGGTCTGGTCACTACACTCACTGCGCTAGCCTGGCTTTCTTCTCTCATCCTGTACCTGTAATTGTCTTCAATCTGTCCTGCAATCTTTCATTTCCTTACTTTATAACTCTCCTTCCTTCCTTCCTTTCTCTCTCTCTCTTCCCTTATACGTCTCCGTTCCTCTCGCTTTACGTCATACATTCTCTCACGTTCATTCTCTGTTTTCCTTCCCACCCTTTTCCTCTTGTTTTTCTCTTCTTACATTCCTTCGTCCTTTAATATGGTACTTATCTGCCTTTCGTTCTTTTTTTTTTTTTGCTTATTTCTTGTCTATTCCTTCGACTCTTTCTTTTTTACCGCCTCTTCCGACTGTTTTCGTCGTCTCATTTATCATTGTTTTTCCTTCTTCTGTACGTACATTATATATATATATATATATTCTTTGTTTCCACCTTCATTCCATGCAGTACTGTCTCTTGCTGTCCTGTACTGCCTCATGTAATTTCCGGCCAGAAGCATAGATTCCTCCTTCTTCCTGCATTGTGCTCCCTCTCTTTGAAACTTGTGGCAAGAAACTTAATATACAAAAGCAACGATGCCACAAGAGTGTGGAACCAATTTCACGGTTCCATCCCCGATGCAGGCAACATTTACCTACCTTGACACAAGAGTATTCCCTATGTTAGATGCTGTAGTATAAGCAAGTCAAAACACTGAGTGCTGCACAGTCTGTTTCACAAGGAACTGTGACTCGATTCCATGCATTTTCCAGTTTTATGTATGATATTACTTCGATTGCCTAAGCCAAACAAGAATGAATGAGTGAATTAATTAATTACTATCAGTCTACTACACTAACCGAAAGTAATAGGACAAAATATCAATTCCATGTCTTTTTTATAGTTGGAAATACGGATAAACTCTGAAGCTGAAGGTCTGTAGCACGTAACATAATCCTCAAATGTTTGTAGAATTTAAACACCAACATTAAACATCCGTACAGTACGAACCAAAGATGCTGTCGCCGATCCCAGTAGCCGCACCTTCTAAGGCGTGGGTCTGGGGCCGCTCGTTTGCTGGGATTGCGGGTTCTAATCCCGCCGAGACACGGATGTGTCTCTCTTGTATGTGTGTTGCTGGGTAGAGGTATGTGCTTCAGGCCGATCCCTCGTCCAGCGGAGTGTTAACTTTTGTGTGTTTGTGTGTGTGGGTGGGTGTGTGTGTGTGTGGGTGGGTGTGTGTGTGTGTGTATCATGGAGTGTGATCAGATGCAACATTAACCCTCTCCTCCTACAATGAGTAGGCAGATAGAGCTCAGAATCAGAAAGAAGGAAGAAAGATGTTAGCATTTCCGGAACTGCCTAGGCAGTGACCACCACCGACTTACCGTTAAGAGTAACCAACAATGCTGTCATTCTTGAAGGCCTCTAATTTGCAGTTAAGGCGCAATTTGGTTGCATATGTAAATGCAAGTTAGAGGAAATGTGTTTAAGAGGTGTGGATTGGATTGAACTGTGTAAGGAGAGGGGAAAGCGTGCATGTTGTTTTGAACACGTTTAGGAACAGTTCCATAAAAATAGTCCGTTCATGACCTGATGAATAATTATCATCTGCCGTGTTTTGGTTTGTGCTTCTTAGTCTGGTTGCCACTTTATTCATTTGTTGGTTACTTTGTTTGTTATTCATTCAGAAACGCTATCAGCGGTCACTAAATTACGGCACAACAGTAGTCAGAAATATCTAAGCATGTCATAAAACTAAATTCTGCACACCCAACACAGTGTCACTGTGTGCTGTAGAAACTTGTCGTACTTTGACACGTGCTTAGCGAATGTGAAATACTACGCTATCCTTATCCCTTTAAACGCCAAGTTAAATCCCATCTGCCCTTTGCTAGCATTGTTCGGAGCTCACCATATTCTCCACGTTAGCAGGTAAAGGGTTAATCGCATCACATTACAGTCAGCTTGTAACGGGATCCGGCGGGGATTTGTACAGTTTTATTTTCCAAATAACGCATTCATAGGCAAATGCAAAATTTCAGAATACAGACCCTATAATTCACACATTGATGACCCAGATAAGCTGCTACAAACAGTTGTGCAGGTCTATATAGACGTGCAAAAGTAATAGATACCGACTTGTTATTTCTTGTTGCACATTTTAAAGTGTTTCTATTTTTCCCACTGCTTTGTTCTTTCCTTCCTTCAGGTCCCCTTTTTATTCTTTCTTTCTGTTTTCATTTTCTTTTTGTTTCTTTCACTTATTCATTCCTGTATCTCCTCTTTTTTCCTCCTCTCCCTTTGCTGTCTCCTTTTGCAGCCATTCGGCTTCGTAGCCTTGTCTCATGTTTGAGTACCGTTTTGCACGTTTGTACATCCTAGCAAACTTGAAAATGATGTCGGCAGCTGGTACCTGCTTGTTCTCGCTGAATAGTTAGTGTCTGATCCTTCCGTCATTCGCACTTGAGAACGTGGTAGATGACTGTTTTGTAGGTGCGGAGAGTTTCTTTTACGAAAAATGTAGGTGCGGAGAGTTTCTTTTACGAAAAAAGAGGGAGTCGGGATTGCAAGGCAGATATTTGGCTTTCACTGTAGGCCACTTAATGAACACTCTAGTAATTATTTTACATGGCTCATTTATATTTCGGTTGGCACTTCTGCTCTTCCTGCTTCTGAAATTAACAGTATTTCTACACATCGGAACTCCACCGAATGATTTATAAATCCTTATTACAGAAGCAGTTCTTTTCCGGTTCTTCCGTAGCTTGATTAATGGAAGTAAATTTGTTTTTTTTAAGTTAGATTCCTAGATGTTATGGTTACAGATCTTTCTCAGCAGTCGACGTATAAACAAACCTTTAATGAGTTCGACGAGGCGAGTGCTACAAGAGCACGAAGCGAGCCAGAGATTAACGGAGAGAGAGGATTCTCCTCCCAATCCCACTTCGCCTAATTAATTACTTGCTCTCCCCATCTCTGTCCTAACGATTTGACGCTGGATGGCATTGGACAACCAATGTGCCACAGCTCTCATTAGACAGAACGACACTTAAGTGGCAATGAGCACGCGGAAGGTCGGCAGCATGACAGACACGACAACACGTCTGAAGTGCCCGACGAAGGACTGACATAAATTGCTGTCAGGCGACTTGCTATCTGGTTGATAGAAAATGGCACACGATTTCGTAGCGACCAAGTAAAGAAAATATAAGATCAGCCTGCAGCCAAGTGACGTACACCGAAAATGTAAAAACACAGATCTAGTGCCAAACAGACTGACGGCGTGTAAAGTGTATCGAACATGTGGCGTTAGTCCGAACGACGAGGGTATGGCCTGTCAGCTGTCAGCTGCTGCTGTAGCTCACCCTCGTTATGTACACAATGCGACAGACTGGTTCATGGGTAAGATGGCATTCTGTGCGGTCAAACATCGCAGTACGTTGTCGCAACTGGACTGCAATGGCTGAACACCAACATCACAATGAAAGACTTCGGGAAGGGGAAGTGCCGTCAGAAGCTTGCTGAGGTCTCTTAGAGCCAGCTGAGCAATAACATAGTGAAACATAGGACGAGGATAAACACGAATGCACTGATAACGTTCTAAATTACACGTCGCCTGTGAACACAGTAAAACGTGACCAACACCGGGAGCACTAAAGCAATTAACAGTTGAAGACAGTCAGCTAACAGCACATTCACGTTAGGCAATTGTTTCTGCCTGTTGCGGGGATTTCAGTAAACCTCTGTATAAGCCAAGGAATGCAGGTATGGACAGTCTTGGAGAGTGAGAATCCACCCCCAAATACCCCCCAGGGAGTGGTGGTTTGAGTAAAAGTCTACGGTCGAGCAGTCTGCCTAGAATCCCCAAACACGGAGGAGAAAGAAACACAAAGTCTCGCCAAGATAAAGGCGCGGGTATAGAAACTTCAAGCCCCAAAATTATATTTTATAATGCAGTGTCAGTTAACGCTCTGCTTGTATTATTATGAAATCTGTTCGGTGTGTTGAATAAAAGTGGCCAGTACTCTTGCTTTTATTCATAAATTCCGAATTCAAAAAGAGAATCCTGCTGTAATGAGAGTCTTTTCATGGTTATCCTCAGTCCATATATTCAGATTCTGGGATCATATCTCAAATTAGGCCCTCACTTCAGGGATAAGTTTCACTGGACGGCTATTGACAAAAAACGGTCTGATGATGGCTTGCTAACAAAGCCGAAACAAGTAATCTGGAAAACTGGTATATGTGCTGTGTAGGACTTAGAGATGTTTTTCGAAGAAGCGATTAATAACCGTTACATTAAATTCATCCTGACAGAATTATTAGGGGAATTAGAAGAAGAAGAAGAATAAGAAGGAGGAGGAGGAAAAAAAGGAGAAGACTAAGAAGAAAAAGAAACAGAAGAAGTGCAGATCAGTCTAGTTTAATTGGAGAGCTGAGTGAACATTTCGGAAGACAAATATTTTCAGCAGTCGCCAGGCGTGCAACAGAGCTGCATGCTGTACTGTCAGATAAAGTAAAATGAACTGCAGGAAACAAACTGGCCCTAAATTCCCGGCGAATGCAGGCTTCGTAAGCGATTACGTTAGCACGACAGCTGCCTTGCCGAATGAAAAGGTTAGTGGGATGCTCTGTAGCATCTGCTTAGCCCATGTGAGACAGACGCCAGCACCGATTGTAAACTAGAACTATGCCCGTTTCCTTATGGGGCCTTGGTTCAGTACTTAGACCTCACCCAGGACTCTTGCCTATTTAACTAAAGTTCATCAACATAAATGTTATGCAAATCTTCAGCTCCTACATCTGAGAACGTACGCAGCCTCTCTCCATTATGACGAACTGTCAGTTAATGCTAGTTATATGGATTTCTTTTAATGGGAAGATCCATGCGAAATGCAATATACTGTACCCTGTGTGCAATATTCCGAGCTTCCTATTGGTACTGCAGGTTGTGTATATACATTACCATTACGCTTCTGAATGGTTAACATTCCATGTCTACAGTTTAATGGTATCGATCCCATTGTGTTCAATCCCTTATGTAGCTACACACTATTCCGGCTTACACAGCACCATTTAATTTCTGTTTAGAGCTACAGGTTTTGATCGACGTTGTTCCGAACATGTGGCTTTAAAAAAGGAATTGAAGAATGTTTCGTTAGCAGAATAAAGTGTGTATTTGTATAGTCCAAGTCTACCTTCACGCTAATGTCTTACAACAACGAGAGGAAATATCCTGAGAGATGCTGCACCGGTCAAGAAGTTTCAAGGGAATATTTTCAGTTTTATTTTGCGTAGGAAAACAGCAACAGTTGGGGAGATTTATTAAGTCATTAATTTGGCTGGATGTAGTTTGGGGCGTACCACATGTGAGTGGGTACAGGCCTACCTTGTAGTCAGTCGCTTTCCCTGTCCACGTCGGAAAACTGCTTACAGTCTGTCTATATATCTTGGTAAGTCACGGTTTGCCTCACTGTTCGTACATGAGCGAAGAGTGTTTATCAAGCGTCCTATACTTAGAGTGGAATGTGCGGCACTTCATCATAGTGGTGTCTAGAACCGGAACGCTTCCTACAGTTCCTCTTTAAATCCTTTTTTTCTTTCTTACTTTCTTTCTTTGGCATGCATAGTGCGAAATAATCTGCTGGCTTAGTTTATTCCTTTTATCCTTAGGAACGTAAGCGGTCTGAGTTCTATCCAGCAACTTTAAATTTAAAATCTGCGTGATACTAGGAGCTTACGCATAGAGTTACATTATGCAGCATGTATTATGCTGTTGCTGAAGGTTTCTTATAACAGCAGGGAACATGAACCGTAGTAAGTAAGGATAATAAACTTAATCGAATTACATTTTACGACCCCAGTGCAGGATTAGCTCTTCCTCATTTGCATGAATTTTGTAACGTATATTTCACTAATCTTAGTTTGTGTTCGAAATAGGCTAGTTGTCTAACAGCTTAGTCCTACTAGTTATACCCATGCTAACAATTACCACATAGAAACAACAAAATGTTTGAGCAACAGAGATTTTTTTGTATATTTGAAACTTTAAAGCACTTTTCGGTATACAATATTTGATGTCAACAACCTGTCTTTTTTGTTCATGCTGTCGATGTTCTTCTGGTAGCTGCAACAGCGACATTGTAAAATGAAGAGCATCGGGAAAATGCCACACAGAGCTGGCCGTGGGGAAAAACAGGCGATTGGTTATGTATTTTAGCACGTTTAAGCATCTGCCCTTAAGCCTTATTCAGTGTCATAGCGAACGCAATATTGATCGAAAATCGTGTTCTGCACAGTTTGAAGGGAACAGTAGGCTCGATGGGCATAACTGAAGCCTACGTTATAGTTTTCTGGGGCCAATAACTTCCGTTGACCTGCTATGCTCGTTCAAGCCACCACCGGAGGCCAAGGGATGCCACCATATTTCACATGCTTCCCATGACTTTCGATAGAGCAGACCTGTGAATTTTTAACGTTAGCTTTTTGTTAAAAAACGTTTTTCGGAGGAAGTAATGAAAACAGTAAACTACCATCATTGCCGAATCATAAGCTGCCTAATAATGTGTATCTTGCAAATATCCATTTGGTAGTTCAGTAGATCATCTTAACACAAACAAACCTTACCATATATATATATATATACATGATGACAATAATAATATTGGATTAATTTAGATAATGAATGTCGCTTACAATTGGAATTTTAAACAATTTTTGAGGGTTTAAAATTGTGTAAATTCTTCCTTCGTTTCTTTCATAACCTGTTTAATTCAAATCATTTTATCCAGTCACTATTGGAACAGAAACTGAAAAACTGTAATTTCGAATCCTCTCATTTACACAATATTGTCAATGTCAATAAACTGAACAAAGTTTATTACTATCCGCGTATTATCTTTGCAGCACACTGGCCCATAATCACAAAATCGGTGTTTATTTTCAGTCAGTAGGATTATGCACCGAACACGTTGCGGATTTGTGACGCTCTATATTGTGTTTCCAAGGTGCCTAATTGTAAAATGGATTGTATTCTTGCCGACTGTCCTGAATAATATAGACTATATCGTACGTCTGCCCAAGTTTTCCGAACGAATATGTGAAAAAATAAAGTCGGAGGAGATAGGTGGGTTATGCTGCAAGGAGAGAAAAGCGTACAGAATTTTAATGAGATTATGTTAAAAGAAGAGGTTATGGGGTAGACAAATACACTGCTGGAATAAAAATAAGATATTGAAACTGTGTGAGGCTGTGGACTAGATTTATGTAATTTAGGATAAGGTCGAGTATTGGGATCTTGTAAACGGGATTCTCAGTCTTAAGAGTTCCGTGAAGGGCATAAAATTCATTATCAGCGTATATAATAGAATTCTCTTCAATACAGTCAACAAGTGTGCCTGCTTTCATATTCAGTTCCCTGTAGTACGCCGTGTCAGCCTCTGTGTGTATCTGAAACACTGCGGTACCAGTGTGAATAGGTTGTAACTGGAACTTCTCTGATTAGTATCGTCTTATAAATTATGTAATCAAACATTCCTTCACTCTTAGGTAAAAAAAAATGAAAACAAACTCCAGAAACGAAAGCACTAAATAACATACACGTAAGATAGCGCTAAATGATAGGAGAACTTGGTTCGGTTTCCGGAAGGGCAGATAATTTTCTATTTGTCACAGCATGCTTCTCAGTTGCTTTGCCCCCCCCCCCCATCCTGTACAATGGTGGGGGCTCATTTCCCAGGGGGTGAAACGGCGGTGACGTAAAATATAACCACTCATCTGCATTTAATGTCAAGGCTAAAACGTGAATGATGTCTACCTGCAGTCCTCTATACTGCTTGTGTACGTCAGTTTTGTTGTTGTGCTGGGTTCAGTCAGCACAGGGTGCCTTCACCTTTACCGTTTTTGTATTCAAAACAAAGTGACAGGATCGATGGCAGTATCAAGTGACAGTGCCCCTATGGCATTACAGAGCGGGGTCATGCGTGTAACGAAAGGGATGTCGTTCTGTATACAAATGGCTACAAACTCACAACTCACACTACTGCCCCATTTAGCCCCTACCCGTGCACTCGCCGGTTAATTCCCTTACACCTCCGGTTTAAACGATATGCGAGTAGAACATTATGGCGTCGCGCCCTCGCTGCATTTCGCTAAAAATTCCGCATGTTTTTACAAATTTCATTTCATTACTAAAACGTGTCGCGATCAACGCACTGCAGCAATGCACTACACAGTGTTTGTGTGGGGTTTAATTAATAAGAAAATACTTCTTTAAAACAACCAACACGATGTCACTTGTAGACTATCCTTTATTTTCATGGGTAGTCGTCATTCACTCTCTACATGTTTCGAGCTTTCTAGAAGCTC
>Ga0123354_10014167_pt1 | contig 12406 bp, 7 predicted proteins | sample TergutLab28metaG_2_FD_97872 | JGI IMG/M metagenome (GOLD analysis project Ga0123354, IMG submission 97872) | Labiotermes labralis P4 segment gut microbial communities from Petit-Saut dam, French Guiana - Lab288 P4 | ecosystem: Host-associated > Arthropoda: Insects > Digestive system > Gut ... | reverse complement strand
GGGTTAGTGATGGGATAACGTGTGTAGTTGGAGAAGGTGTAATTTTAAGAATGCCCGCCCCTAAACTAAAGGAAAAAAAAAAAAAAAAGGATGGCTCTAAAGGCAATTCCTGCGCATAATTAGAGTAGGTGTTTGATCATTTTCCTGTTTGCCTTACGAATGTCAGTTTGAGTGAAGAATTAGGGACTGAAGATATATGAAGCATACACGTGGCAACGACAGTCGACACGATAGTAATGATAGGGCGTGTGAGCAGTGAATTGCCCACGTTGAAAAATACGTCAAGAGCTATATTTTTCCACTTCGAGACGCGTAACAAATATGCGTCTTGATAGATATGAATTGGAGTGCAAACATACATAATACCAGATCTGTCTGAAGAGACGGCTTTTGTACTGATAACTTGGCGATGGCTGCAGATGTTAAGGAGAGACTGTCGGTAGGTAAACGTGAGGCACAGAAGTTTGTTAGGGAGAAATTCAATCTCAAGAAGGTAAACGACGGAGAACATTTTAGGTTAAAATGTGAAACATGTTTGCATCTTTGGGGAACCTGAATGGTTGCGAGGGTATTAGTAGGGTTTAATGTTAGTGTGTCACAAACCTCATTCTAGGTCATTACGGACGGAAGCGGCACAAATCTAGGTTTGATGGAGAATATCCAGAGTTGATACACAGAGGAAGGCGGTTAAATTGCAGTGGTTACAGAATACGAGCCCTATTAATAGGTGAGATCAAGCCGAACTGTGTACGTGCTATATGAAACTGGTGGACATTTTGGAAACAGTAAACGGGAATGTTTGGAAGGTGAAGTTAGTGACCTTGAGACCTGCAGTGAGAACAAGAATGTCGGGCACTCGTATAGAGAAAGAATAAGTGAATTTAAGAAGGGTTACCAACCTGCAGGTAGCTCGGTACAGAATGGGAGTGTGATCTGCTTACAGATTGCCACACTGTACTCAGTAAGTGGAAGAATCACTTCTATCAGTTGCTAAACGTACATCGGGCGAATGATGTCGGGCAGGTTGCAGTAGATAAACTGAGCCAACAGTACGTGACCCAGGGGTTTCGAGGATGAGTTTGCTGCAGAAACTGCAGCAAGGTATTGAACATATTCAGCAGAATTGATCCAAAGAGAAGGTGGAACAGTTAATACCGGGATGCGTAAATGTATTTATTTGGAATGAGGAATTGCGACATTTGTGGAAAGAGAGTTATATCTTTTCATGTTTTTACCTTGCAATAATTGAATTTTATTAAGATATAACCAACTAATTGCACCAATATGTGATACTAAAATCTTATTTACACATTAAAACATGTCACTTGGTTAAAATAATTCCTACAACTCCTGCATGTTTCAGTCTGTCAAGACCATCTTCAGGGAGTTTTGTTTTGCCTTATTGCACGCACAGACACGGAACCGACACAATCAGTACAGGACGCACATCAGCAAAAGAGCACAGGCACAACCTACACAGCCACACACATGCTGCTGCAGTACCATATATATTAAGCATGCAAGCATTAGCAACTTCAAAATAAGGCAAAACAAAACTCCCTGAAGATGGTCTTGACAGACTGAAACATGTAGGAGTCTTATATCTGTTTGTAAGAAGGGTGATAAGACACATTGCAGTTAATTGTCGGGACGTGCAGCTGTTGCCAACCAAATACAGAGTTTTATGCAGCATTCTTTTATCAAGGTTCAGTCCGTATGAAATTATTGGTGGTATGAGTATGGATTTTGACGTAAATCGACTACCGATCGGGCGTTCAGCATTCATTATGTACGTAGAAGAAACGAGAACACAGTGGGTCGGTATATCATATATTTAGAGACTTCAAGAAAGTCTGTGATTTGGTTATGATGCATACCTTGTGTGATATTCTCAGTGGTTTGGTATACAGAACTCAGACTTCGCCTGTTGTTTTCTGTGGGTAAGGCAGGAACCGTGGCTACCGGTGTTCGAGAATGGGGTGCTGAGGAAGATAATTTGGGTACAAGAGGAAGTAGCATGAGACTGCAGAAAATTGTGTAACGAGGAGATGCGTGATGTGTGCTGTTCACCAAATATTATTTGGGTGATCAAGTCAGGGAGAATGAGATGGGCGGGACGTGTGGCACGTATGGACTAGAGAGTAAATTCGTGCAGGGTTTTGGTCGGTAAGTCTGAAGGAAGTAGAGGACTTGGAAAATGTGTTAACCGTTACTGTTATAATGGATTTTAAGTGAATAGGTTAGAGGGCGTGGACTGGATTCGCCCGGGACAAGTGGCCGGCTGTTTTGAGGACAGTAATGAACTTTCTGCTTCCATAAATTGAGGAGGATTTCTTGACTGCCTGAAAAACTGTTACCTTTCACGAAGGAGGTTGTTTCTTATGTACTCCTTGCACGATTCATAATCGTCAGATTGTGTAGGGGGGATGCAATCACTTTCACACTTGTGTTTTTGTTGTTTTGTTAACATGTGGTGCTTGTTAATGATTCGTCAGCCGAGAAATTCTCCACATTTTATGGAACCCAGAAGTTCAAAGTAAAGTATCAGTGGTATTAGCAGAGACACGTGCACCAAAACGAATGCCCAAATAATCCTGATCGTAATACAGAGTGATTTAAATATGTGGACAGCGTTTGCGACACAGTAACAACTATGAGGGAACTCAAGATAACCAACACCAATGAGTGTAGCAAGTGGTGCTTCTGCCCCGGGAGGCAGAGTCCAAGGGGCAGCAAATTGAATACTTCAAACAAACGAACAAAAAATACTGCGCGCAGTGGTTCGTAAATCATTGAACGTATGTGTTATTCGGAATGATTACCGAAAATCGCGCGCGCACTTCATCCCTCTTTTCTGATGCGTTATATTTTTGTTTTTGGGGTTGGAGAAAGAGTGAAGTTCACAGAATTAAGGTGCATTTTTGATGCTGCTGCCCGCATTAAAAAGAAGCGTGAACAACGCCCGAATTTCGCACACTATTTGCAAAGCGCATTGAGGTTGCCGGTGGGATATTCGAACATTTATTGTGAAATGTAACACATTGTCATTTGTGTGTAGCATATTTGTCATTTAAGCATTAAATTGAAATTAATATAAGAAAGTGACAGTAATTTTCTTTTTTATCATATGCAGTGATTTTGTTTGTATATATTCATACAAAATTTAATACACGGTAACCATTCACAGGTGGACTTTTCCCTCACAATAACCGATACTGTCACCTCCAAGTATTTTCCTTTCCTCGTGAATCGCCCTGTATATTTCAGATCCAGTCGAGATCATTCCATTAATATCATTTACCAGATACCATCTGTATACTGATATGGACGATGAATGGTTATGAAGAAATTACGGAATCCGTGATCACGAACAAAAACGTTTGAAAGTTTTCCGGTTACTACAGTGACCAGCAGCTAATTAGTGTGTTGCATCGGATGAAAAAGTACGTTTAACTCTTTCGTAATGTTCACATGACCTCGTTTCTGCTCGCCGTCCAGCGCCAAATTACTTCCGTCTGCGTTCTCACACCCACTTTAATATTATTCTCGTATTTACACCTACCCTTTAAAGTGGTTTCTTTCTTGCCTTCATATTTTCCGTCAATTGTCATTTGTCATCTCTCCCACTGCATACTGCATACTCCGCCTATCTGACACACCTTGATGTTTTGTCCTATTAATATTTGTCGAAAAATACTAGTTGTGTTGCTTCATATTGTCATCGAAAGGTCTGTGACGCCGGTTGATTCAGAGTACCAATATTATGTTGAGTCGTCCGTAGGTTTTTTTTGTATACACAGCGTTCGGGGAGTGGCTCATCTACCGTGTTCATATCGTTCGCCACTGTACCTTGACGGATGTCAGGCGTAATGTACCTCATTATGCACTTTTTTTTCCCGAGATTCTTTTTAACATTCTGGCAAATCTATGCATTATCATTATCCATAGCAACGGACACACTTATAGTTTACGTACTATGTGTAATCTTTACGTTATTAGGCAGTAGACTGGAAGCCGGAGTCTTCACTGAACGGACTGAAACGTGCCGGGCATGTTGTTTGCTTTTAATTTCTTCGCGAATTCGTTTCTTATTTGTTACTGCTTCACCAAGGTGGTTTCCTTAAGCACCTTTTGTAGATACACGTATTGTGTATATGAAATGTACGTAATATCTTGAGTGAATGATCTCGCTTCCTGCTTTCACAGCGTTTGTTTCACCTTTCATGACGATAATCTGATTACACTAAAGCTTGTTGTGGAGACTTGTGCCGTAGACCTGTGAAAGTTTCTTTGCTTGCATGGCTACTACCAGGGTACCAGCGGTATCACACTACAGCATTGCAGAAAGCGAAGCAGCAGTGTACCGCTTGGTGCTTCCGGAGAACACGGACACACGCCAGGGCTTAGGCGGTTAGTCGACGGTCTGTCACGGCGGAGGTTCGGGTTCAATCCCAGGCCTATATGTGGGATTTGTGATAGAAAAAGTGGTATTAGGACATGCGCCCCCCCCCCCCGAGTACGGCGGTATTACCGTGTTCATGTCGTTCAACCGTTGCTCCATACCCCTTCGTTTGCATAAGCAACATAATCGTAGCATTATATGTAATAATGATTCGTAGCGTGTTGTCTACTTACGCTACAAATTGTTTGATCTACTAGGTGCACTGTCAGTGCACCTAGATGGATGTATCTTTTTTTTTTTTAGCTCTTTCTTAAAATTCCGAAATGTGACTGTACCTTCGTTGTGACCGCCTGTCCGCCCGCATGCAACAACTCTGATACAACTGGACGGATTTTCGTCAGATTTTGTAATTTAATGTTTTTCCAAAACCTGTCGAGAAAATTAGAGTTTCGTTAATATTGGGCAGAATAACTGTTATTTTACATGCAAATTTGTATATATTTATGATAGTATTTCGCTGAATTCTTTTTAGAATGAGAAACAGCGGGAGAAACCAGGGGAGACAATTCAAGAGACTTCTAGAAGTGTGATACCGGAACGGGTCAACAAGTGGCCCAACTCCTTGTCATCTAGACGACGACGATGGTGATAATGATCTTTTTTGACCCCGAAAATCGTGCAGTTTATGAGATAATGTTTAAAAATGCTGGAGCCTGAGAGGCCACAGATGGCATTATAACACGGCGCTTGCGATTTGCATGCCGGATAACTAAGGCAAGAATACAAATACACACTCAGAATATGTAATACTTATTGCTTTTCTACGGCAGCAGTGGGTAAGCAAGGGCACAGGATGGTGTTAAGGTTGTCAGCCTTACGCACCGGCCGCCTTTACCCCCAGGAAATGCTCCTGGTAGTCATTTCTGTTAGAGGCTGTGTGGACTCAGGGCCATAGTGCGATCGGAAGGATTATGTCAGTGAAGAATTTCATTGATACCATCTGGAATCGAACCACCGACCTACCGATTTGTAGCACAGCACCTTAACCACTGTGCTACCGCGGTCCCCAAATATTAGTGTAGATATATTAAATGCAAGCGACAGTCGCAATATAGGCCTAGTTATTAAATGAGCGTAACAGGTGTGTCAGTTGGGAATAGGTCTTCCGAGAACCGATTCTGATGTCTTCCCATCAGAATCAGCAACGTGGGCCCGGTCTGTACAGAATAAACGTCAATTGAAAGATAGGAGATGATCCATTCTGGTGAAACGTACACGTTGCATCATTATCTGTGTTGGCGCATAACAGCTCAGTTCTTATCTTTTTGCGCTTTGCCTTGTGGGCCCATCTGTACGTCTGAAATTGGAGGAGCAGTTTTAGCCAAGTTAAGGTTTAGCTTCTTGAAGTTGCAACCCCCGTTTCTATTTACTTCATTTCCTCAGTTTTCAACTTTTCTTTTTTCCCCGTCAGCGCAGTTATACTTCCCCCCTCCCCCCCTCCTTTTGCAGGGCGCGCGTGTGTTTAAACCCATGAATTTCGCGACGTGCCCTGTTTTGTCGTACAACGTTGCGATTGACAGTGCATCTTGGGTGGCGGCGTTGCTTCGTACCGAGCCATTGTCGTCCGCCGTATTCAGGCTTTTCGGATGGGCATAAAAAGGCCGTTTGGACATTTCCCTTACATTTTCGAGCCACAAGGACTCTTACGCACCGAACCCTGTGTCTCTGTAATTTTTTCTCGTACAGTTGAATAACGTTTTCTCTAGAAGACTTGACACTTGTCCCGTGCTGTAGTAGTGCCACCCCCCACCCCACCTGAAGTGTGGTAGTCACTTGCCTGTTCAACCACAGAACCCTCATGTGTAAGGACCTAACGCTTAAGTTTCATTACCCTTTCGCGTGTATATTGGGACTTTTGCTGTGACTGGTTACGAACAGAAGCAGGCGATTACGGTAGTGGGGTCGGTATTACAGTGACCAGTTTTGCCGGAAAAGAATCAGTTCAGAATCACAGCCTAGAGAATATTGCTAATTGTGTCTAGTTTAGTGTCTTGGTATAAAGTAGATGTCTTTCCAGGCTTCCTCAGATTTTAATGAGATTAGTTATTTTACGACGCTTTTGTTTGTTACAATATTCGGTTGAAATTTCAACGGGTGTTACGCAAGTGTAATAGACCATGAATGTCGGTCACAGATTGTGTCACGTGGCAAGTTTCACAGCTACGGAACCTACACTATGAATCTAATTAAGGTAATTCGTCGCTGAGCTATTGTCATCTGCCCCCCGCGCTGAAGCTTGATCTTGGCGGCCACACATTTGAAGAGCATTGCGATTGTAGTCCGATTTTCCATACACGTACGTGGCGTGGCTATAAAGTAACTGGACTTAATTTTTCCTGCTTCCCTGTAAATTTGGCAACAGCGAGCGGTGTGTGGTATTGGCTTCTGCTCTCCCCTCCATTCCCGGTTACAATTTCAAGGTGGTGCGGCACACAGTTTGGCAGTAGCCTTTGCTTGAAGTGGATCGTGTTCTTGTTCTCCGGCGGAATTATGTTAAGTGTTAACGTGGAGCAACGCATCAATGTGAAATTCTGTGTGAAACTTGGGAAATTCACCACAGAAATGTACGATTTTTTAAAGAAAGTTTATGGTGACGAGTGTCTGTCTCGTACTCAAGTTTTCATGTGGTTTTAAAGGTTTAAAGAGGGGAGGGAAGAGATCGGAGACGATCAGAGCCCCGGTCGTCCCAGCACATCGTAAAGCAGACCCTAACGTCGAAAAAGTCGGTGAAATTGTTAGACAAAATCGTCGCCTGAGCATTCGAGCAGTTGCTGAGTTAATTAACATTGACAAGGAAACTGTTCGACAGATTTTACTAACAATTTGAACATGAAAAAAGTGTGTTCGAAGATGGTGCCGAGACTCCTCACTCCTGAACAAAAGGAAATTCGAATTAACATTTGTGCTGACATTCTTCAATATATTGAAAACGACCCAAACTTTTAGAAAACGTAATAACCTGTGATGAATCATGGTTTTTTCAATACGACCCAGAAAGTAAGCGCCAATCCATGCACTGAAGAGCCCCAGTTCACCAAGGCAAAAGAAAGCAAGGCAGAGCAAATCCAAATTTAAAGCAAAGATGATAGTTTTTTCGACATCCGAGGGATTGTTCACGTGGATTGGGTGCCTGAAGGTCAGGCTGTTAACCAGGTCAACTACAAGGAGGTTTTGACAAACCTTCGTGAACAAATGAGAAGAAGACATGAAATGTGGAAGACGTTGCTCGTGGGTTCTTCAAGACAACGCGCCGGCACACAAGGCCCTGTCTGTCACGACGTTTTTGACGAAACACAAGATCACCGTGTTGGAACATCCACCGTACTCACCTGACCTAGCCCCATGTGACTTTTTTTATTTCCAAAGATCGAGTCTGCGTTAAAAGGAAACAGGCTCTAGTCCGTAGATGCAATGAAGGCAAAAGCGACGAAACTCATGAATAAGCTATCAGAAGACGACTTGCTGCATTGCTTCCAACAGTGAAAGATTCGCTTGCAGCGGTGTAGGGATCGGGGAGGGGAGTACATTGAGGGTGACAACATTTCTATTGTGTAATTCTTTTAATAAAACATGTTCCAACATCAGTCCGATTATTTCATAGCCACACCACCTAAGCCAGGATTACCAGTTATATTTCACGCACCCCGAACTATTACAAATCGCAGTGCCTTCTAGCAAGGCGGTCGTTGAAAGGCCCAGAGTAACGGAAATAGATTGCCTGTAGGAGTTTCTTCATTGCCGAAGAAGGAAACACGTGGCAGTGAGAAACGTATATTACCCTATTTTCCCGACCACCCTCCCCATGTGTTACTTGCGTTACAAAGGTGAGCATACGGCGGGGGGGTTGCAAATGCGAGTGTACGGAAGGGCGTTGCGAAGCTGAGCGATCATAGGGCTCAGCGTTGTGTAATACCCTGTACCTTAATTGACTTTAATTGCGTTTTGAAATTTGCTGCATTGAAACTACTTTGTGAAACGCCGCTAGCCAATTGCGCCGATAAACTTGATGAGTTTTGTTACTGACAGAGAGTGGAAGCTGTATACTTCCACTTAATTAAATTAATGTATTTGTGAAGTGATTTTTCTCCCCGTGGCGCTCGCAACAGCCCAAAGCACTGCTCTGTACGAGCCTGACACAGAGACCTCTACCTTATAACATAAACACTTAAAAAGCGACAAAACAGCCATTGTCCCGGCGGGATTCGAACCCGCATTCCCAGAACTTGAGCGGCCGCAGACCCATGCCTTAGGCGACGTGCAGAAGAGATCGGCAGTTAGGGAATGATGACAGAGTAAAGTTACAAATTTTGAAGTTGTAGACGGTTTTTTGGGTTTCGTAAATGTGACATTTGTACTTGTTCACATTGTATTGTTTATGCAGAATTCGTTAGGTTACGAATCACACAAGACTGTAAAAGAAGTCTAAAATCCGCGTACATAGAAATTCAGTTCGTTCCTGGCGGAAAACACTGCGCCCCTATTACGAGGACCGGCATTTGGTGGTGTTACGGCACTGAATGCTTTTTATTGCCAGAATTGTACAGAAGATGCAGTGTGTGGGTCGAATGCGGAAGGTGGCACATGTAGTAACCTGTGGTTTAAAGTGTCATAATTTTGCATCCTAACCGTTGTTTTTTACGATGGGAAGAATTCACATCCGTACTGCAAAAACTGTGTGAATATAGGACACAAGATGTTAGACATGCCACAACAGTTACTGTTTTACCCAACACATTGAAGAGGAACTTAAACAGTTTGTGAAGCGCGCGGAGGGTGGGGTGGGGGTATCGTCCCGGCCCATAACCTTGCAGGTGCCTCTTCGGTTTTAGGAAGCCAAAATTTAACTAAATATCAGTTTCTTCAACGTGTGATTTATCGTATCGTAAAGGTAAAGTTTTCCAGTCTCAGTGCCGCGCTGTCTAAGGCGTGGGTCTGCGGCCGTTCGCCTGGTGAGATTGTGTGTTTGAATCCCACCGGGGGCATGGATGTCTCTCTGTTGTAAGTGTTGTCCGTTGTCAGATGGAGGTCTGTGCGACGGGCTAATAACTCCTCCAGAGGAGTCCTACCGTTAAGTGTGATCTAGAAACGTCTTGAACGAGGAAGCCCTGGCCCACTGGGGGTTACTGCGCCCCCCCCCCCAAAAGGGGTAAAGCTTAAATAATCGACACATAAAGCTTAAGTCGCGTTGTAGTCGAGATCCTCGCTATTCTGTGTTACGCGGAGTTGGGTGGTTTGTTACCGACGTTTCGGGCCAGCGTAATCCATGGGACATGTACACTGTCCGGAGAAATCGGTAACCGACCTACGCCAGAGAACAACCCAGAAGAGCGAGCGAAGGTCTTAGATTTAGGTAAATAAAGGAATATCCTAACGTGACTTCACATTTCCCAGAACCTCCTTTGGGCCCCTTTGCTCGCGGAACCCCAGAAAGGCCATTGGGAGGTAATTTGATCGTACCTGAACCTCGTGCTTTTTATGCGGGGACTAAGCAATAGGGGTATGAAGCTGAAAACTCACCTCCCTGTAGTGCTCATTGTCGAAGGGGTGGTGCAAAACGGGGATGACTGAAAGCCTATACTGATCAGATAATGATTTGCAAGTCATTCCTCCTCGCCAACAAGAGGGAGAATCCTTATATATGAACATGGGGAATGTGTGTGTGTGTGTGTGTGTGTGTGTGTTTGCTGTGTTAATAGGAGCGAATGTGTATTACACGTACCTAAGTAGATCGAGGTAGTATGAAGTCTACAGTAGTCGAGGCTAAACAGCTGGAAGATTTTATGTGTTTGGAACGTTTCGTGGATCTCTGAATTGTTTCGCTGGTAGAAAGACGGATCGGGTTGACAGCTTGTATTAGAGAAAGTGGGAGTGTTAATAAGCAAAGGCATTGTGACATTGTTTCGGACGGTGAAATCCACGGTGAAAGTTCGTTAATTACCGACCGAGAATTCTTGTGTGTATATGCGCTACAGTTATTATAGCTGCTAATTCCTTCAGCAGCTAGTCAAGAAATACTCCGCGTTTTATGGAGCCGGAAGTTTCAATGACCTGAGGACTTCGCTCTTCAGGGATGTTACTGGTTCCCCAGAAGAGCCAAAGGTTTCAACTGCACCGCTGCGGGAGCCTGAAATACGTTTCATTGTCGTGTTCACGAGAGCTTGCGCTAGACCTGTCCAGAGCCACATGAATCCTATTCACGCCATAACGCCTGCTTTCTGTAAGCTGGGTTATAATTTTACCATCTATGCCTAGGTCTTCCAAATGGTATCTTTTTACGTGACCGCAACATAACCCTGTTTGCATGTGTTTTTGTCCCTTCGGTGTCATATGCCCCGTGCTTCTCATCATTCTTGATTTTATCAACATAAATGATAAGGAGTGTCTGTCCGTTTCTTCCTTTAGAGGATTTTATGAGTGTTTTGATGTCCCCTGGATAGGTTACCGGCCCGTCGCGGGGTGAGACACTTACTTGGAATAACTAAAGTAGATAAAGAAAATAATCAATGTATTAGGCAAAAAACGGGAGTACAGAACATAGTAAAGGAAATAAAACAGTACCAGAAAAAGTTGCTACAACATGTACAGAGGAAGGACAGACAGACTGCCAAAACAAGCACTACAATATAAACCGAAAGGACGAAGGAACATAGGACGACCGAGGAAGAGATGGAGGGACCAGCTGCATCTTGAGGATCAAAGAGCAGGAAACACACCTAACCCTTCAGGAACATGAAGATGATGGTGATGATGATATAGTAAGGAGTATAAATCATGAGGATACTTGAATATCTCCTAACCTGATAATGTATCAAAAGACACCAGGCGGTGCAGCTGTCTGCACGTTATCTGAGATTTTTCTCGGCAGACGGTAAACACACGAATGCCAACTGTGGCATACCTTCCGCCGCCGTTTATTGCGCTGCTGTTCGTAAATAGTACTTCCACTGACTTAACACACATGACGACAGACTAGCAAGTGTTGGCGGTTTATGTCACTGCTGAAGGGCAAGATGAATTTACCTAAATGTACAGTATTTTTATACGAATTATGGACTTTTGTAAGTGCCAAGGCATTGTTTTCGTTGTCTCCCTAATTCGATTTCACCCCTCGTTTGTGTCTACCCCGAAATTTTATGTAATCTCGTATACTGTGGGGCCTAGGTTTAACTGACAAACTCTGTTCGGAATGTAATTAGCAGGCTACGTCCAAGCGTCACAGCGCGAACAGTTGCCTGGCGCCTGTTTGCTTTTGTTTGAACGAAAATGATTAGTGGCCGATTCTGAAGGTACGAGAGTGCTCAGCCTACTGCCTGTGTTGTTTGATGTTATGCGGGAGGCAGTTCCGTTTGTCGTTGTTCTCCCCGTAACAACATAATCTTCGGTCGTTATCCTATCGCGAAGGAAGTCACTCTTCAACTGAAAAGTGTGGTTGCGTAGCAGTTAGGACGATACTGGACGCATCGAAAACTGACGTCATTAACACTCATATCCAGAACGTCAGAAGAGGCTGTAAATAATCGGGTAGACCTAATGAATGTTTAACATGTAGCCTGCACAATTCTGTAGGCTTCAGGTGGTGACTTGTGGTTTATGAATACGCGGTACAAGAATAGCGTGTTCATTTTACCGGATATTAGGCGTACTTGAAGTGTGGATTGGCCAGAGGTTTTCTTGTTGGCCCCGACTAAGTATTGCTCTTTACTCAAGAGAATGCAGTTGACCTGCAAAGTGTGGGTAGAGTCCCTTGAAGGTGGGTCCACACTTGTAACGTTAGCGCGTACCGCAACCCCGTAACGTTGCACGTGGCAGACACGATACGGAGTGAGCTGAACTTTGCCTCACGGCGTAACAGTTTCCTGTGAGCGTTAGGCCATGGGGTTCCCATTTTGTTACGGGAGCCCGAGCGATGTCTTTGCAGCTAGCAGCGGCTTCGTACATTTATAT
>Ga0123354_10014166_pt1 | contig 12406 bp, 2 predicted proteins | sample TergutLab28metaG_2_FD_97872 | JGI IMG/M metagenome (GOLD analysis project Ga0123354, IMG submission 97872) | Labiotermes labralis P4 segment gut microbial communities from Petit-Saut dam, French Guiana - Lab288 P4 | ecosystem: Host-associated > Arthropoda: Insects > Digestive system > Gut ... | reverse complement strand
GACTACTGGCAGTCGAGGAGTGCGGATCAGCGGATAGAACATGGATAGACCATGTTCCGACGTACAGTGCAAGGCTGCTGGCTACCCACTCCATTCACATCTTTCCCCTGAACTTCCCCTCCCGTGCGTCATCGTGTGCCATCACGTTCCGAACGGCCTGTACTGAACTGCAATACATCGTGGTTCCCCTCTAAGGGGAGTTTAAAGGGAATGATCACGGCATGTTGCCCTACCTTCTTATGGGACAAACAGGACTACGTGAACACTGACGTTTATGGGCCACCCTTCTGACCATCGCTTATAATACGTGCATATTTTGGTACAGTAAAGGTTTACAAAGCGTTTGGCTGCCACAATTTTTGTAAGATTCATCCCGTTGTGGTATTTCATAGTAAAACTGACTGACACACTTCCGTCAGCCACAATAACTGTATCTGTCTTGTCAATACACGCTAAATGTTTCGGTTTTTATTTTTAAAATCGTGTGTTTAAATTCCCGATAATGTCAGTATGACCCGAACATGTGACATGTATTGACAAGACGAATGAATCTTGTTGAGATAGTAACATTACGCTGCGAGTAGTGCAAATCTCGCTGCGTAATGACGCAGACGAGCGTAGTTCACATCCACTTCACGGCGGAATCCTGAAATGAAGCAAAATTTGTCGTGGTTTTCGGCATTACATCTGTCAGTTTTAATAAGCTACTGCCAGCTTCCACGGCTTTTGAGTCAGTAACAGCCAGTTTATCTGCGTGTATTTAAAATTTTCATCTTTCCGCAAATTTTTCTCCAATATTTGGAAACTCGTACAGACCCTAGTAAAATAGCGCTGGACAAAGCCGCAATGGGTGACTGATGACTGCAGCGAGGCACTAGGGTTTTTAATTGAAGGTGGATAAGACAAAAGTGTTACATACCATGTCGAAAGGAAGAGCAAAACCGTGAGAACAAAAATAGGCCAACGTCATGTGAGTTCTTGGAAAGGAGATTTGGCCGGAACCGAGGCGTATTTTATGCGTTGCAAACTTCAGTACTGCACATAATGAAGGTAACCATTACGTGAATACCGCTAAACCACACGGACACGGCGGACTGAAACCGTCTTTATGACCACTCTGCTACCTGCAGCACGATAAACCTCGCAATAGCGTCACCATTCTCGGACGGCGTATGAATTCTTACCACAGCCCACCTTCCAGGTCTACCCAATATCAGGCGGATTGTGACACAAAAATCCACTTAAATGTTTAAAAAGCAAGGTATAATGAAAGAACGTGAAAGAAACGGAACTTACCAATGACTGTAGCGTTGGGAAGTCGTGCAGGTGCCGTACAGATTCGCCTACCACCACCAGAAGGGCTGAAGAAAAAAATATATATATAAATATATATATATATATATACACACACACACACACAGACACAACATATATATACTAGAACATAAGTAGCACATTAACCATACAGCTTTGTTGCTAATCCAGTTGATTTCGTTTAAAAAATGAGAATTTACGTAAGTTTTGACTATGTGTATCTTCCCCCCCCCCCCAATGTGTTGTTGTACATTTGTACCTCAACGCAATAAATTTTTCTTACGCTTTTGTATTGCAATTTCTTTATCGATGTCAATACCTCAGAATGTATGTCGTCATATGACTACACAGTATCGAATAATGAATAAAAAACTGTGTGGACGGAAACAGACGTGTTTTGATTTAGGGCATTATCCCGGAACTTCCTAGAGGAGCTGTGGAACATCACGATGAACTCCAACACTGTATACTTCAGCCTCCAATACAAAACTGTCTGTGTTTACTTACATGATTAATACGCTACGCTTTTCGAGAACATCATATCCAGTTGAAGCGTCGTGATTACAACTTGCCGAAAATGTAATGCAACTGATTTTATGAAGGCCCAAATTAATTAAAATCAATTCTAAAGGACATAACCATGAGCCAATCAGTACATCCACAAATATGTAAGGCTTGTAAGGCCATAAATTTATTTCTGATTAGGCCCTACCCATTTCTCTCGTCTGTAGATTAATATATGATCCAGGCGAGGTATTTCAGTAGAAATGTACCAGCTGTGTTGAGATAATCCAAATCTCTCTGTTGTGTTAAATGCCTTGTTTGGTGCATGATGGTTTATTTACACCGATGACGCTACCAAATGTCCGAGTGTTTCCTGGAAACAGTTTATTAAATACAAAGTCCTGCTGGATTAATAAAACTTTAATGTGTTTCTGGCCGCGAGAAATGTATATATAAGCTCCCATTTCATAACTAACCGAAGAACTGCTGTTGTAATGCACATAAAATTTCTAAATAACACGCTCTTCATTTTAATTGTATTTGCATATTCTAACATTACAATTACTGCAATGGCGCGAAACGGCATCATTATGATCTACGTCGGAATGTCTATACGTAAACACAAATCTATACTTCTGATGGTACGAATGGTTTCTCGCATTACTTCCGCTACAGGAAAATAAAATTTTAGAGAGTGCTTGTCAGCATATGAGGTACTATAATAATGTGTAATACAACACCGCTTACTGCGTGTTTAACACCGGCACAGATCTTTCCATCGTGTCACTAATTGCTCAACTGAGTGACATCCATTGTTAAAACATGTGTATGAAAACACAGTATGTCAGGCACACCCTGAACCGCGTCACCTAAAGCGAAATGTACATTTCAACCTATAACCTGCCATGAATGCACAGAAGGGGAATAGAGGTATAGCGATACTCTTTCTTTAACCTCGCAGCTAGATGGGAGTGAGTGGTTAACGCCACACTCCGGCCGCTGCACTCCCGGGAATGACCCGATACCCATTGTATAGGAGACTGGGTGGGCCCCAGGAAGAGTACGGACGGGTGCGGAAAACTGACTAAAAAATTCCTTCCATAATACAGGGTTTTCATAAGAGAATGTTAGGCTTTAAGGCGTCCACTGAAGAAACCCTAGTTAGGGAAAAATGTTTTATTCTACTAGAAAAACTCCAGAATTTCACATAGGCTATATAACATTTAATAGATCTCAACATGGGCAACATTTGTCACCCTACAAGTGCCTGGTTTATATTAAGCTTTCTCCCATACAAGAGAAAGAGTCTCTGGCGTGACTGTTTCAATATCTGCGCAGATTCTGTCCTTCGACTGTTGTAGATCTCTGAGTTTTTTGGCGTACACGGTCTTCTTGAAATATCTCCAGAAGAAAAAAATTCAAGAATAGTTAAATTCTGGCTTCTGGGAGGCCAAGATATAGGCCCACTTCAGCCGATCCATTTATTTGGGAATTTATCATCCAAGGCCGCTCTTAACAGATCGTCGTAGTGAGAAGGAACTCCGTCCAGCTGTAGGTAAATGTCGCAAGCGTTGGGTAGATCATCAACTGGAAGAAACAAAAAACAACTCCAGCATATCCAAAAATATCCTACCGTTTGTGGTTTTTTTTTCAGCAAAGACGGATGGTCCAAATATGCGATCGTGCGTGAACCGCACCAATTAGCTCTGGCGAATCACGGACAAATTCCTGTGTAACGTGTGCCTTTTCACTACCCGGCAGTTACGTCGGTTGACGCATCCATTTATATGGAACGTAGCCTAATCGGTGGACAAACGTTATGCACAAAATTGGGTTCATTGTAAATTTTTTCTAGCATAATCTCAGCAAACTCTTTTCTCTTTGGTTTGTCAACAGCTTTGATATCAAGAAGCAGCTAAATTTTGTACGCATGTAATTGCAGTTTCTTATAAAGAACTTTGTGCACTGTTGAATTTGGAATTCCTTAAGCTACGCCGAGAAATCGAATTACTTTTGCTGCGAATGAAAGACTGCCGGAACCTTTCTACATTTGCTTCCGTAACTGCAGGTCTTCCAGATGACTTTCTCTTACAAACAATCCCTGCTTCTTTGAACTGTTCGAACGAGCGGTCGATGTTTTTCACATGCGGTGGTTTCCTTCTAAATTCATTCCTGAACTTACACTTAACACGCACTAACGAATTTGTTGCCGCGAAACACAAGACATATTGCGCCTTTTCTTTGTCCACAAATCTTATCAACAGCTTGCAACGGCGCCAACGACCGACAGACAGACAGACACTGAGACGTTGTGACGTTGAGCGGGCCTTAGGTTGGGAAACTTGGTGTGTGAAAAAAACTATTCGAGCGATGGAATCCAGTTTTGCAACTTTCACTGTTTTATATCGCACGAGTCCTATATAATTAACGTTCAACTTCCTACCATCCTTTTATGAAAACCCTGTGTAATATACAAAGTTAAAGCAGGTGCCACTGTTCTTGATTTCAGCCAGAAACTAAGGTAAGATTAAATGGAGGCAGAAATATAGCGAGAATTTAATAAGACTGTAAAGGTATCCGTAAGCATTCTTTGGATCTTGGCATTTCAATTAATCCTAGCTTCCTAGCTGTTTCCAATAACTTTGTTGAAGATCTAAACACTATAAGCATAAGTAGAATTTTGTAATTAAATGGTGTCTTTACACGTATTATGGGATGAATTTTGACTCCTTTCTACTCTTGATTACATAACGTGAATTTGCAATCTGATATCGATATGAAGTTTAGCTCAAAGGGTAACATGCTGTACTAGTGTTCATATGATTTTAGATTACTCGTATAACCCTAGCAGGAAATAGGAGATAAATTTGCCAACACGTGTTAGGATCAGGTTGTAGTGAAGGCTTATATTGGTAGAGATCATTGCCTTCTCGGTATGTCATTACAGTTCCTGAACAGTTGACATTTATCTTCAGCATCGTTGGATGCTGATTCAGCGTTTAGTAAAACTAACCAATAATCATCTTGACTCGGTCTCCATTCGACCGGCGTCTTCAGTGTATGTTAAATGTGAACAAAGCTACTCATAACTTTATTCTTCTGTAATTCAGTTAAGCCCTAGCGTCGAAATAATCCAAGATGTTAGTCAATATGTGGCAAATTTTAAATGTAATTAAAGTTATACTAAATTTGCTGAGAAGTGATCTTTCTAATAACCTGTCAAGTTTCTCTTTACAGATTAAAATTTGAAGTAAAACTAGACAATGATCTGTAAGAACTGTAATAAAAGTAACGCGACTTGCACGTAACCACAGAGGACATTGCAATTTTCAATACCAACAATTCAGATTTTAAATATATTGTATTATGATTTGGTGTACTACATTTTTATATGCTTAGAGTTTTATTTTTGCTTGGCAGTAGCCGTGTCTGGAAGAAGCATTAGTAGTTTAGTATAAACACACATTGCAGCGATAAAATGCTCAGACCGCATGCTCTGTCCACCGAAGAATAAACAGTCCAGTTGGCAACAGTTCATTTTACTCAGACCCTATCCGGTAGAATCTTAGCATCTGACCAACTTAATGCACATATTCTTGTTTTATAATAAGTTTATTGTATTCCTCTACATGTTTAGAGCACTATGTGCTCATCATCAGGAGGTCAAATTGTATTATACAGCATCTGGTATCGTCACACTCTGTAGGTGGCCGTCCGGTGCGCAGGCACCGGACGGCCACCTACAGAGTGTGACGATACAATTTGACCTTCTGATGATGAGCACAATAGTGTTCGAAACATGTAGAGGAATATAATAAACTTATTATAAAACAAAAATTTGTGCATTAAGTTGGTCAACTGCTAAGATTATTCTGAGAAGCACGGTCAGCAAAACATCAAAAAACCTATCCGGTAGGGTACGTTGTTAGCAATTGTGATGTCTCTTGTTGTAATTGCTTTTCACATTTGTTGCGACTACTGCAGACTGATGGCACCGCTGATCTCAATCACTACGAACTGCACAACAAATCTGCATTAATAGCCAGCACAGCTACTAGCAGCGTAAAAAAAATTTAAAAATTCGCACACATGCTAGACAACGGCTGAACTAACATGGATCGTATTATAAAAATATTTTGCCTACTGACCCTGTACTAAGTGCATTTCTACTCCGTGATGCACATCCCTTCAACTGCCGCTAACCGAAAAGTGTAGCGATTGAAATCCGGAAACCCTGGGGGTTAAACAACGGGTCAGTGCCCGATTAACTTTAAGAATGGGGACAACCGATAATTGAATCTTTACATGGCTACAGATGGCAGATTCTTAAGAGTGCAGGAACCACGTCTGTCGTGTAGGAGCCTCAACTAATCCGTTAGTAAAGATAATTACATCGCAGGCAGTTTAGTTGCCCTTCGCATGTGATGGCTATGGTTGTGGTCAAAGCACTGACTGGAAGTCGATGATCGGTGTGGAGGGTTTATTGTATTTTTCTTGGCAGATGTGTCGACAGTTCTATTTATCACAGGCGCTTGGATAGAACACAAATGCTTCCTCAGTATTTAGAAGGGAGTTCTGCTTCATTGTTTATGTTGTAAATTCCTATACCAATTTTATGGACTGCCTGCTAGATAGGCAACACACCTGATATATACTGAAATCAATTGAATAGTTCAGCTGGGACAGGTAAAACAATAGCAGCACTTCACTCTACATGGCACTCGCCAACAGATATCGCCAGTCAGTTTCTGAGGGTAATCAAAGAAGGCAAGTATCGTTCTGATGGATGTGTTAATGGATGGCTCATAAAAAGACAGCATTTCCTGACCTAACACAGCGTACGCATGTAGTTACATCTCGCAGTTCCCGTAATTTACCCAGGGAGCCGTACCTCCTACACCACAGTGCAATGAAGCCCCATGACTTACGACAAAAGTAGAATTTTCCCTATACCTAGGCATGAAACGGTGATCTATGCCGATCAGTCACTAAAATTCCTCTTGTTGAAAAAGAGGTTGATGATCTGTTCGTAGCGAATTTGTGGGTGCAATAAATAAGGTTATTTACTGGTCCAGAAAACCATTTCTGCTAGTCTAAGGGTTCGTAACCTTAAGTAACTGAGCGAAGATATAAGGCCGCATGGTAGTAAATACAGCTCAAATGTCTGCTTCGATATCTGGTTGTCTTTATTCACAGGGAAATGTCGAGCTATGGGAAGCTGACAACGAGAAATTTAAGGTCCCTGACGTAAATAGAAGCTTCGTCCATATAATCAGTAATCAACTGATTTACTGTCAGAACTGTCAAACTGGCCATTAAAAGAAACACGAAATCCTATGAAAATTGTATTCTTGTTGTCTACAATGCTTAGGGTAATCACTCACAATTAAATTACTCACTGAGGCCATTTCAACTTACATTTCTCGCTAACAAAGTTAACGTAAGACTTTTCAGTGTTAGCAAATATTAAAAAGAATTGTGCCTTTTAATTGAAATAAGGATTTAAAATTACTAAAAATCGCAAACACAGAATACGAAACAGTTTAATATTAAATTTATGAATGACAAATAAATGTATTCAGACTTAAGTTGTAACGAAAATTCAAGGTAAAGATAAGGCTTGAAAGAGCAACCATTCCTAAATTTCTGCAAAAGTGTACTTCAGATTGCTTCCCAGTGTTCTGAGATTGTTCAAAAAGTGTGTGCAGATTACACAGTTCCAGTAGTCAAACTCCAGCAATCAATAACGAAGGACTCTTTTGTTTTTCCACTTGCAGTGCTGACTGGAAAGAGGCACGTTCTGCGTCATACTAATTTCAAGAGACACTAACTACATGCACGTTCCAGACTAATTATCCAACAGTACCTAATGGAGCCTGACTTGAGTTCAACTAGACACCTTAACTGTGGCGCCGTTACTGTCAGGATAAAAAGCAAAGGAAGTTCTAGAAGCGTCTCCAGAGAACTCTTGTTTTAACGATGTGACAGACGTGAAGGGTTGGAAAAAAAAAAAGAAACAGTTGCCACTTCTAATGGGGGGAATTCGACGTCACAGCCTATTTTTTTCCCATTGTTCTTAGCCTAGAGGAAACAAAAGACATGTGGCTTGCGCTGCTGTGACCTGCGGAAATTGTTCCACTTCTTTGGTAAAGAGAAGTGATTTGAAGTCTAAGCAGTAAGTTTTATTTCTTTGGTGATTATTTATTAAAAGTAACTTTATCAAGAACTTTCACACTTCTTGTGTTTATTTCCTAGCCCTTTACTGTTTGAAAGGATTTTTAGTACAAATACAAGACACGGTAATAATGTGAAATGCCAACTTGATGCAACAAGGTAATTTTATTGATGTATTCTTAGCTCGACATGTTTCGGGCGCGTACGCCCGAAACATGTCGAGCTAAGAATACATCAATAAAATTACCTAGTTGCATCAAGTTGGCATTTCACTTTATTTCATGAGGAAGATGCACGGTCAAACAACCCTCAAGTTACAAGACAAGGTAGTTTCAATACGAAAACTAGATTAAGAATCACAACAACCAAGTGTATATTATATCCAAAAAGTCGATAGTTTTAAATTATTGACATACTGTACGGAATAACGTTTATCGTATGAGGCTCACTCAAGGATTAAAAATTAAATCGTCCTTCACTTAGTAAGTCTTATTCAAATTGTACATAAAATCTCAAAATCTCCATGACCTGTAAATTTTTTTTGTTTAGTTTGAATTTATAACAGCATTTCTGAAACGTACTAAACCAGAAATCCATAAAATGCGACTGCCTATCCAAATTTCGCACAACTAAATGCGAGTGCTGCCGCCATAACAGGGGTACCGATATGTTACAAAACACTGAGGTATTTACAGCGCAACAATTTATAAAACAACTTAGCACAGTAAATGAGCGTAACTGGAACAGATCGAAAGCATCTCATTAAACTTTGGTAACATTGCTGAGTCACACAACACTCCATGTTTACGATGTATAGAATGAAGCTCATTAAATGCAGAAGCGTTCGTTGAACATATGTGACTGCAGGGATTTGGTACATCGGTAAAAAGCGTCTCTTAATTTTGGCATAGGTTTTTATTGACTTCCTCAATATAACCAGTGGCGTATTTCTATGTAGCAACAGGAACGATTACTTTATAACACCGCCTCGTACCATGTCTGATTTGAACTCTTTCAGACACAAGTTCTGCAGATTAATGATTCCAGTTTATTCCTGCTGGTGGGGTTTCTAGTATATGGAAAGCTTGCTACCAAAGCGCTTATGAAAGCGGAATTTGTATTCTTAAAGTGTATGTAAAATATTTCGCCAAATTCCATAGAAAAACCCATGCCACTCTCTCAATTATGAAATGACTGGTGTGTATAGGTATGTCAGACTTGATTAGAACCAGCTTCTCAATTTTTGGTCTCAATCTTTATGCAAAATTTCATTTTCATACAGTACACTGCGAGTTTTCAAATTTGATACGATTGAAATATTTAAGGAACAACGTAAATAAAATTACGTTGTCAGAAACCATTGCCAGATAAAATCGGGGAATGCTTGCTGCCAGGCAATATGCTGCAGTATAAACATTCGATGACAGCCAACAAGGTGTGGTACCCCAGTTTTAGAGTAGGGCCTGGAGCTAACAACTCATCACTGCAGAAATCCACGTGGCACGAAATGTTTCACAGGACCTTGAACTACGAGGACTTGTTTGAAACAACCCAGGTAATGTCAAAGGGCAGGTACCTGGGGACACAGTAATCAACTTGAGGGTCCAATAAAATTCTATTAATTTCTGGACTAGCTGAGGAACTACTAACTCCTCAAAAAGCATTCTGCTCCATGGAGTTATTTCGTTAGTAACATAAAATATAACGTACATATTTGAACACGTGTGGACGTGCTTATCTATGAGGCACTGCCCTTTGCCCTTCCTGTAGTTTTCAGGTTTTACACAAGTCAACAATGGTTCGCCTCCCTTCATTTAATAACACCGCTCCGAATAATTTTGATAATTAGTTGTTTAGAGTTCTGTCAAAGGATATTTGCTAAGACATTATGTTATCACTTCAGTTTATCAACCAACGAATGTGGCAGCAGTGGCTAGGTGTGCGTCTAAGACGCACACCTAACCACTGATCCACAACAAATTCCTAAGCAACATGATATGCTGCCACAACACCTCGTTTGCAAATACCAATTGAATTGTGAATACCATAATATAACTTTAGCAAGGAACTAAGCTCCCTGATGATGATCTGACAAGATCGAAACATGTCGGAATGATTTAAAGTGTTGTAAAAGTGTTTTATGTGAAATTATATGTGCATTCGTTGGTTGATAAATTGAAGTGATTCTACAAAAATGCACGGTGCTACAATAACATTCTGTTATGTTTCTTGAGGTAAAAGCATAATTACATATGTATAAATATTTCGATAATAATAACTCATTAGGTTAACTTGCCTGAGGCAGATTCAGCAGTTTTAATGTACGGAACAATTGATTATGTGTATAATTTTCGATACGATGTATAGTCTTTGGAAATGTGTTTATCATATACAAAATTCAATTTCATTAAACACGTTAAGTCCTAAATGAAAACTTCTTTGTTTTTATGCTCTAGGAACTTCATCCCCCATTATCTTAGAGTGAGACAGACTATTGAAATGACACTCATTCTACGTTTGACGATATGCTGATGGTTTAATCTATAACACAGCCTTCAGTTGTGTTTTTTACACATCCATATTCAGTGATATTAATGCTGGAGTTAGGAATTTTCCTGCTTATTTAAATCCAAATTTATTTGATATTTTCTTAAATTATATAATGTACTGAAAGATATTCTACCAACAACTTTTACAATAAATAGTGGCTTCACTAATGAATTGTTTTTCTAACCACCTGACTTACCCGATTCCCACTCCGAAGAACTGACGAATGAAAAATTGATGGAACTAGAAATTCAAAAGCCTGTAGAAGAGTGTGTACAGCCTGATAAGGAGGCATCCCAAGACATTTATTGCCAAGTGTTTGGTAGTGGAACAAACTTAAGCACCCTTTGATAAAATGGGTCTAGACATAACCAGTTTCGTCAAAGCATAAAAAATGATGTGTGACATTCTCAGTAGCTGTAAAGAAATTTACGAAGACAAAAAAAAGTTGATCTTTACGCTGTCCTTAAGAAATTAAATTTCTTCTGACTATTTAAATTGATTTCGTTCACATAATTAATTTACTTCCCTTCCTATCGTCACGACAATCGTTTACAGAATTTCGGCCGCCTTTTCCGTTCAGTAATACAGTGGTTCCGGTTTGAGCCTCATTACTGTAACTATGGCAACAACAACATACTGATTTTGATGTTTTGCTGACCGTGCATCTCAGTATAATCTTAGCAATAGGCCAACTGAATGCACAAATTCTTATTTTGTAATAACTTTATTATATTCCTCTACATATATTCCTCTACATGTTTCGAGCACTGTTGTGCTCGAAACATGTAGAGGAATATAATAAAGTTATTATAAAATAATAATTTGTGCATTCAGTTGGTCTATTGCTAAGAACAACCTACTGACCTTTTCGCTAGAGAGATTGGTGTGGTATATTGTTGTTATTTTCATCGATATTCAACGCCACAGCTTGTCTCTAAAAATTCCTTAACTCGAACTTGTCCCTGCCTGTATGTCTCGAAGCAACGTTGACATCAAAACGTCAACATCAATGCAATTTTACATATGTCTTCTACAGAACAGTAACCAGTTATCATTGTGACACCGTAGCTTGAGATACACTCGTAAGCAGTAAGCATCGAATTGTCATAATTTCTGCGTGTAATACTACTTCGCGTTATAAAAATCTAATAGCCCTGCCAAATATTTAGCACTGCCGTAGACGATCCACAACCTTAACGCACAATTGCAGACAGACTTATCTGAATATTCCGAGCAAACCTCAGATCAGCCATTTTCATTTTTTCTTTTCTTTTTTTTTTGTGTGCTTCACTTTGACGCCCAAGTTCTTCTCCATCTCGGAAGCCCTTAACTTCTCTCTCCAAACTTTACCACTTTGGTAACGAATCATTTTGCAAGACCCACGTCTCATCACAAAGTCATAGCCGTAACTTGGCTAATAACATTGAGGTGGGGGGGGGGCAAAATCGACCATGGGTATTAACAACTTTAATTTACGAAGCAGCCAAGTTAGAAAGAGGGGAAGATTGGTTTGAACCAGTCCTCAATATACACAAACTCCTTTCCCCCCCCCCAGTCTCACCCCAATTTTTTCATTTGCCCACCCTTCAACTATTCTCCGTTATAAAAAATATTTGGAGGGAATTGCCCCTCCCCTGTCCCCCGCCAAGTTACGTCTATGACAGAGTAATATACGTCTTTTAAAAAAATCAGTTTCGCAGGTACACTTAATTCCAACCACTTCAATCCGTGAATATTATGCTATTGGACCGTGCATCATCTTGATATTTGAATAAAGGTTGACCAACTAGATGACACTTGCTTTATTATATATTGCTCAACATGTTTCAGACGTTAATACGTCCATCTTCAGGAGCTTGCGAGT
>Ga0123354_10014164_pt1 | contig 12406 bp, 10 predicted proteins | sample TergutLab28metaG_2_FD_97872 | JGI IMG/M metagenome (GOLD analysis project Ga0123354, IMG submission 97872) | Labiotermes labralis P4 segment gut microbial communities from Petit-Saut dam, French Guiana - Lab288 P4 | ecosystem: Host-associated > Arthropoda: Insects > Digestive system > Gut ... | reverse complement strand
CCCGGTACATAACATCAGCACGCCTCAAGTCGGCCTACACAACACAACAAGTACTCGCTAGCTCCTGAAGATGGACGTATTAACGTCTGAAACGTGTTGAGCAATATATAATAAAGCAAGTGTCATCTAGCTGGTCAACCATTATTCAAATATTAGTGAAACATTTCCAAGTTCAGATGGACACGTAAGAGTAGTAAGAGTGAAAACCAGTTTTGGACATTTTAAGCGACCGATTCATAAATTAGTGGCATTGCTTGTGAAATAATGCAGAAATCTTAAACTTTAGTGATATGATATATCCAGGGGGGGGGAGTGTGTTTAAGCTTTCATTTCGTCATATAAGCAGACTGGGCAGCAGAAGATATTTTCCTTCTCTTTCTTTTTGTTTTCATTAGTCTGCAACTAGTGTTTATCGCTGGAGCAATGTGTGCTTTGTTGAATGTAACTGTAGCTGCTCTATGTATCAGTTCAGTTCAGTAGTGTGACCAGAACAGTGAGAGCCGATGTAGCTGGAAGAGAAGTGTTGTGTTTAATTGTGCCCAAAGTGTACCCACAATCCAGAGATTTGAACAAAATACAGTTCATTATAGCAGCTCTATACATAATGTGTTCAGGATTAGCCTACCGGTTTTCGTTTTCTCTCATCCGGCAACTGGCACTCGGTTTTGCTACACACATTAAACTCATTTTTTACGTTTTTTGAAAGGTGCATTGTGATACACCTATGTAGCAAGAACCAAAAAAATGCACACTTTTTACGTTAATATTTTCATTTAATTATAGTGTCTTCGACATGTTTCGAGCATCCAAGTGTTCATCCTCAGGAAGACTTGTACATGCAGTTTATGGTATTTTGTCATGCATCCATATAGGCATCCCACCATCGACCAGACTGCTTATATGGATGCATGAAAGAAATACCATAAAACTGCATGTACAAGTCTTCTTGAGGATGAATATTTGGACGTTCGAAACTTGTCGAAGACATTATAATTAAATTATATCATAAATGTAAAATGTGTACATTAAACTCAGTAAGTTGGGTGTCACGTGATGACGGAAATATATTGTCTCCGATACGTTGGCTTTGTTTTAACATTAGGTTATATACGAAACACAGAAAACCAATGGCATTTATAGGAATATAGGGTAGTCAAAAGCATGCTAAATTTTATGAACGTTGCGAAATTCTCTGTAACGACATTGCATTTTATTCCAGGTGACTGTAAACGTATCAAAGTATAGTACTGGCTGTGATTATTTAAAAATCACTGTATATATCTACCAAAGTACAAGGTGGCGGCCTCTATTCGGGTATGCCATATCTCGTGTTGTTTGTTAGTTGCCGGTTTCTCATAATCCATTCCCAGGATGTCCTGTGTGCGATGTGTTGGGCAAGTTCTGGTTCCTAGTACGTCAGGTATCATTTCGCCTGTGCTATTTTAAAGTGTTACATTTTCGATATGGGCAAAGTTCTGATCGAATTAACGAATTTTCGTCGCTTCGTGATGTTCGTAACACTTATCTGGCTCTAGTCACGTGATGTGGTCAGCTTGTTGAATTTTCTGAGTTAATTTCATCCACACAGTGTCTTGTGTTTCCGAGCTGCAGTGCCCTGTTATAGGATTGTCAAGATTTTTTTTAGTAACTGTGGGCATTAGTGTTAGGTTAGAGTGAAAATGTTAGTGTCCGAAATTTCAGACATGGTTGGTGTGTGTGAAACGTATTGCAACCTCTGGACGTAGTTAGGTACTATTTGGTTGTTTCTGTTGTGGGGGCGAGATTTTCCGCACACGTCCAGCCCGGCCCTGGGGCCCACCCAGTCTCCTATACAGTATAATGGCTACTGCGTTATCCCCGGAGGTAAAGCGGCCTTGGGGTGGGGTTAACCACTCACCCACATCTAGCGCTAAGGTTAAGGAAACAGTAGATCATCACCTCTATTTCCCCTCTAAGCTCTTCATGGCCTGTTCTAGGGTCAATTTTACGTTTACATTTACCTTCTTCTATTCTACCTTGTGTAAAGTTTAGATCGGATGAAGAATGTTTTACAGAAACAAAATCTTCGGGTCACCTTATCTCGGATCAAAATCTGGAAGAAACCCGAAATAAAGAATATCTTCGTCCATCAGCGATAAATCGAAAAACCAGTGGTCAAAGTAATCTCATTCGTACAAGAGCATAAGAGAGACTATTTGTTACAAATATCGGCAGCAGAGAATGGCGAGTGAAGTTTTTGCTTCTTAAACTATTACATTGCTCAATGTACGAAAAAAGGTGACTGGATGTGTTGCAAGAAGCCAATGTCTGGTAACGAAAAATATGCGCTTGTAGGAAAGGCAAGAGGTAATTAATTTGTGGTATTTGCCTCTGATCAGAATTGTTCTACCAAGTAATCGGAATTGTGTATAAAGGTGTGCATTTTCGATAAACTGTAAAGAAATTTTAAATTTTTTTATATTTACAATGTTAAACCATTTCATATGAAAAATATCTCATGTATACATCAAGCTACACAGAAAACGCTTCAGTACTGATACTTTATCTTCTTCACTTGTATTACACATTAAAGCATTTTATATTATGATGATGGGCGTCAACACCCGAAACATGTAGAGCTGCCTGCAGAAATATAATAAACTGAATACAGTCGCATCTTGTTGGACAGTTATTACCTTTAAAAATTAAAGCATGTTTTATTTGGAATGACCAAAATTGTACTACCTTACTACTCCGTACTCTTCTGTAATCAGGAACTGAAAAAAAAAGGCCCATTTAAGGTGTCAGTACCGAGGTACTCAGTCACACCCAAGTCATTCTAACACTGCTCTTCATTTGACAAAAGTGACGGCAGACTGTGCATTATAATTCAATAAGAATCACAATAAATTTACACAAGTTAAAAAAATATACGACTTTGTTATGTTTGTGACGTACTAAGATTAATCATCTGAAAAACTGTCGATGAAGTTAAATGGCGTCCGGTTGTTAACATCAGAGAAATCACAATGAATTTCCGTGTGGAGGATCCACGTAGACATCATACTGGTATTACGAGAATGTGGAATGAAATGCACACTGAAACAGCAATTTGTCATATTTAGTAACCTGCCAGTGTTGGTGGTGTGCTGTAACTTCTTACTGACTGGTATTGATGCATTTATCTTCCACAGAGAAATAAAATATGACATCATTCTTCACTGTCACGTATTTTAACCATTTGCAGAGTATGTCACCCTATTTGAATACACGCGCTGCCTCCTTTTTTACAGCTCATTAAGCATTTTGTTTACTTATTTATTTATTTATTATTTGCTTATTTAAATGGCCGTGCCTAATTTTTAAGTACTAACGGGCATCTTTCTGTGAGGGATTTTTGTGAGTGATGGAAAACCCCACTCCTGTGGAATAGAAAGAAGTGTTTTCCATTCAAAGGCGACATTCATTTATTCAGTAGTAACGAAAATATATAGCCAACCTAACGTCCTTTTAGCGAGTGTAGCACTGCAGCTTTGTATTCGGAGATATCGTTTTCGAATCTCGGTTCAGGTTTTAATGATACCACAGAGTAATTCAAATTAGGCAATCACAATCGCGTTCATCCACTTTCTTTGCAATTCGTTATCTACTCGTAACAATAAAATCCAGCGCTCTATAAATTGAACTTCTTACAGCATCGTCAAATAAACACTAAACAAAAACACAGGGTCATAAAAAATTGTGGACCAAATTTCGAGACACAATAACTCGCATGAGAAGAGAGATATAGAGATGGGATTCGCTGTAACGTGTTCACCAACTTATGAAAATTTCATACACATCACAGAAAATCTCAGTGTTGCGTACTGCTCCCAGCCCTGCAAATATTTAGTCGGTCCTCATTTTCTTGCCATGTTTGTTAAAATATTTCTGAAGTGACTGCCACTACACGTGGATAAATTCTCTACAGCGGATTACGTGAATCTCGGATTTTCTCTGTGCAAACGATGTTTTTTTGTAAGTACCCACAAAAAAATTCAGTTGTTAGAGAGCTGGACTTTGTGGGGGCTGCGGCTTTGGTGGCAGTCCCTGTTATGGTTAAAAGCGTACAACGCGTGCACATGAAACACGTGAAAAAGGAAGTGCGCATGCGTGTTTAAACAAATTTATGAGTTGAAAACGCAACCACAAATTTCATTCTTATATCTCTCTTCCGATAAACGTTATTACGTTTCAAGTAAATGTCCATTGTATTCGATAACCCTGTATAAATAAACAAATATATATATACATAGCCTTATTTTTTTTACGGCTATGAATACAGTACATGTTTGTGTAAGGAGATGAATTAAGGTAGGAGAAAATATATTCTTATTCGCGTACAAAAAGACGTGTAAAATTAAACAGCAACATGCAGAAGTGTTTGTAAATACTTCTGAATTCTTTTTTTATGGTAAGAGATTTACATTGTTTTTAAGCAGAAGGAAATGATGTCATTCATTAAGAACATTAAACATGAATTTCAAGCACATAATAAAATAATATTACCTGCCAATGCACAACTTTCCTGGCGCAATTGTAAATAGCAGCTACACATTTTAGTTACTCAACGTAATCACCATCTGGCTGTGTACCAAAAGTGTAAAAAAAATTATTTTACATGTAGTTGGTAGATGAAATCTTGGCCTTACAAAGGTTTCTACTTGTATAGGTATATATGTTTCTTAATCGCCGAAGAGCCTTTTCAGATTATAATAATAAGGTATGAGGTTAAATAATACGAACAGATAATTTTAATATAAAAACCTCCGCAGAGAATAGTATTCTGGGCTGGTAGTATTAGGCCACCTGTGAGGGCGATTGTGAGTGTAGAGGTGATGAGCAAATATGGTGTGTCTCCTCATTCGAGCGATTAAGTTGCGTGTTCCATCTATAGTAACGGTTTCGGTATAGATGATATCTGTAATACGGATGGTGTACAAGATATCTTATTATGTATTTTCGATACACGACGGGGATGCCACATCTTAAAGCTATGAATTTCAAATAGGCTATTAAAAGTTTCGTAACTGAATTTGACGTTCAGTTGACTGCGCATCGTGATAAACTCTTATAATAAAACCAACTAGATGCACTGATTTCACAAATTTATTTTTGGAATAAAATTCTACATGTTTCGAACATTACCTCAGTCCATCATCAGGAGATTTTCACTGTACACACAGCAATGTTGTATGTCATACAGGTTTGCTGACAGCTTGCGAGCAGGATCAGGACACCATTATCACCATATATATATATATATATAACGCAAATAAGTAACTTTAGCAGAACTTTAAGGCTCCCTGATGATGGTTGAAAAATAGCAACCGAAACATGTAGGAGACTAATGAATGTTTTTAAGGTGTTTTAACCAAATAAGGCTTTACAATATTTTAAAGACAAGGTGCATGCGTTGGTATTTTAAATGAATGTATATTGATTCAAATTGAACGGTGAAAAATTAAAAAAAAAAAACTGACACTTTACCTTGTATAGGCCAATCAATTAATTCTACACAGGAAAAATTATAGTTGTCTCAGTAACACAAAAATATTTCTGTGTGGAAAATACAGCAGCTTTTATGTTAATGCAGGTGGTACACATAATAACCACTATGCCTTAGTGTCATACTTTATTTAATTCAGGTTTGATATCGTCACTTTAACTGATATCATGGCATTGACGATATGCGATAAAAGTGTTTCTTGCAGACTTCATGATGCTTACTTTAATTTTGAAGTGAGAATATTATACCACGCCTCAGTGGTCATATTTGGGAGCCAGCAGCGCAGTTTGTATGAACAGACACTAGGGGGCTGTGCGTTTTATGAGCAGTAATTTTGTTTGCAGACAAGAGCGTCATAGACGTAATTGCTATTCAGAAATACTGGCTCTTCCCAGCACCCCACCTTCCTTCTGTTGCGCCAGTATATGAGACCACATCACGGTATACAAAATAGACCGCCCGGAGGTGATCTCATCTCTAATCTCAGTGCTTTGTTTCTTATTAGTACAGTGTAAGTAGGCGTTACTGAAAGCGAGATAAACATACTCAGCTTGAGACATTTTATGCCTTATTTTTGCTCAGTACTGTTTATTTTACTCTAATTTAGTGTACTACTCAAAAGACTAAAATTTGTTCTTGTCATCAATGTCACACTTCGTATACTATGAATACATATTAGGAGATAGTTACGAGCAGAACCGGAAATTGGGTGTAATAATCGATACTGTAAAATATCCTTCAGTAATACGTATGGTTAGTGTTTAATACACACATAGATGGGAAAATCTGTATACAAAAGTAAGTAAGTGCACCCCTGTGCAGGCACTGAGGTTCTGCACAGGCCGTACGGCCCATAGGGGAAGCAGAGGTATAGTTCCACTCTTTCTTGACCTCTGCACTAAAAAGGGGTGAGAGGTCAGAGTCACGTCCCGGCCGATCTTTACCCCGGGAAAGACCCGGTACCCATTGTGCAGAAGGCTGGGTAGGTCTCAGGGTCGGTCTGGACAGGTGCGGAAAATCTCGCCCGCACCGGGTTTTTTTAAAACATTTATTGTACTTTCAATCATATACTTAGGAACTTAACATCACTTCTGCCTCGTGTTTTAGTAGTGCGTTTGCCATACCATGTCATCCAGCACTCACACTTGCATAGCCTTACTGCAACGGTGTGGGGGGTTCCCCTCCCCACACCGTGCCCCATACTGACAAAGGTTTGCTCCTTCCTTGGGTTCTCGCCTAGAGAGCGGGCACTGTCAAGACTACCGATAGTTTCCTACCTGCTGCATCCGGCTGGCCGCCCGGTATGATTTCCATCTCGCGCGGCGCAAGAAGTGAGTATAGTCGAACTGTGATAGGAGTCGTTGCTGCTGCTGGCCATTCCTTCGTTGCATTCCGTCAGCCCGTGTACGAGGGTGTCTCGCCTTCCACAGTGTCTGCAACGATCCGACTCCACGAGCCTGATGGCGTGCAGGCGCTCATTAGTCGGTACTATGTCATGAATCACGATGTACCACATGGATGCGATTTCCTCCTATACCCAGGCCATATGTAGGTTTTTCCACACCTGTATCTGTTGTGTGTCCGGATGTCGTTGCTTTATCCTCATTTATCGGGATTCTCTCGTCGCTGCCGCCATTGTATATAGAGTATTGTAGACGCGTAGTTAGAATGTCCGGAGAGTTTCGTCATTCCCGGGAGGTGCTGTGTAGGCCATGTCCAGCGCATATCGATATAGATACTCTAACGTCATCTGTATCCGTCCCGTGTGAGGGGTTTCGCACAGGGTCCATCCAGTTTCCACTCCCGTAGCCATGTCGTTGTTGCGGAAATCTTCATGTTTTGTGTCCACATTCGGCCGATCAGGAGAGCTCGATACTTCCCCTCAATGTCAACTGAGCCCAAGCTTCCTTGTCTCTTCGGATTCTTTAGAGTCGATATTGGTAACCGAAAGTTGCTGCCTTCCATATGTACCACGCGATAGCAGTCGTCATTTGTCGGGTACACGTCGTGGGTGCTGGGAACATCTCTGCCGTATGCCATATTTTCGCTAGGAGGTATGGTTGCACGTAACGAATCCGTTGTGAAAGGCTTAAGTCCCGCTCGTATGTATCCCTTGCCTGGGCTCTCACTTTGCCTCTTACGTTTGCCCAGCTCTTGTTCATTGAGTGCTCGATGGTACTAGCGAAGGTGATGCCTAGAGTCTTTATTTCAGCGTGGTGTTGTATGTTCAGCGTATCCGTCGATGTACTCCATCCTCCCACCGCCAGTGCCTTCAATTTCCGTGTGTTCAGGCGTGCTCCCGTGGCTTTTTCGTAGCATTGTATCGCGTCAGTTATGACAGGCACGTCCGTCGGCGTCGTTACAAAGATGGTGATATCATCAGCGTAGGCCACCACCACTGTCTTTCGGGCTCGCTTTCCAATCCGCATACTTGGTAGTTTCTCGTCCAAGATGCGGAGCAGCGGGTCCACACATAACGCAAAGAGCAGCATGCATGGGGCATCCCTGTCTAACGTAATTGTGAAATGGGATTGGCCCAGATACGTGGCCGTTAATTTGGATGGAGGATGCGGCTTCCTCACACATGCTTTTGATTCGTTCAACCCAGTCACTAAATCCATAGCTTCGCAGGATTGTGAAAAGATACTGGTGGGAGATTCTATCGAAAGCCTTCTGAAAGTCTAAGGAAAGGACGCACAGCGGCACGTGCCTCACCTCGGCCTGTGCAATAGCCTCACGCATGGTCGCAATCACCTCAAAAATGGTCTTCCCGGCACCCCGCGTAATTGGCTCGGATGTAATAGCTCCTCCTTCATAGGGCGCTGTCAGTAAGAGATGATGCGGGCCAGTATTTTGTAATCCATATTCAACAGGGTAATGTGCCGAAAGCCCGCCGGTGTGGTCGGGTCACTTAACTTTGGCAGGCACACGATCACTCCATGCTTCTGTTGCACGGACAATTATCTCTCCGTGAATATTTGGTTCAACATAGCACCAATGTCGTTTTGGATCGTTGCCCAGTTCGCCTTGTAGAACGCTTACTCAATACCGTCACTCCCTGGCGCTTTATTCGTCCCTCCTTTTCTCACGGGAATGTGTACTTCCTCCAGTAAGATGGGCCGTTCTAACAGATCTCTCCAAGCTATCGGTAAAGCCCGCTGCCCTGCTTCGGCCATGTTCGCGACGCACTCTTCATCCACCGCGATTGGTTCATATTTAAGTTGCTCTTTGGTGCCTTTCACTGTCTGCTGGGGGTTTCCACACTCGTCCTGTATACTTCGAATCATTCTGGCTTCCTGTCGTTCTCGCATCTGAAGAATATGAAAGAGCGCTGATCTCTCTCCTGCTAACCGGTTCGGCTCGCCTTTGTCTAGCAGTACTCGCTGCAATTTGTCTCCATGCAGGCTAGTTATCTTAGCTTTCAGACGGTTGAGCACTATCATCTTCTGTCCGTGTGGGTAACTGTTCCCTAGAACGTCATAAATGCACTCGTAGATTAAATTCTCCACCTTCACGAAGTCCCTCCGACGTTCGGATCCTTCCTGAATACAGAAAAAAGAACCTTTCTTGTATACCTTCCCCACCACATGGGCCAATTAGGGTAGAACCTTCTCTGCTGCCTCCAAACCGCCCACTTCTGGAGCAACCTCTTGTTAAAAGCCTCCTCGCTAACAATGGAAGTGTTCATTTTCCAGAATCACTTGTCCCGTCGCACGATGTGGACATCTACGGACAGCCGCATTACCACTGATAGGTGGTCGGTGAAAGTTGCTGCCACAGTCTCAACACCTATCTTCTTGTCACTCAGTTCTTTCGTTGTGTATATACGGTCAATCCTTTATGCTTCCATCGGGGAGTAGTGCGTGAAATGAGTCCTTAAGGGGTCCGCACGCCGCATGTCGTGTAGATCAAAACCACGAACTAGGCTGTCGAGCGCCTTACTATAGTTGAAGTGCCCAGTGCTGTCTGACTTATTGAGTACACAGTTAAATTCTCCTCCGACGATCATATTGGATGGGGAGGCCCTCAGCAAGTAGAGGAGTTCATTATTGTTGAAACGTTCTCTCTCCTGTCGCATGGCTCTTCCTTACGGGACATAAAACGTTGACCAACCACAAGCCTCCATATTCTGCCGCTATTCCTCATCCCGATGGTAGCCTTGTGATGTTTGTGATCGTTATCTCGTTCCTCCTCACCATGGCGGTGCCCCGTCCTACCGTCCCCACATTGGTGTAGGTCTTATAACTGCGCAGGGGTTGGATTGTAGAGTGTGCGACTTCCTGAAGGAAAAGAATGTCTATCTCCTGTCGTCGGAGGAAGTCCTCTAACATTTCTACCTTTGTTCTCGAAGCCAATCCATTAATGTTTAATGTCGCAATCTTGAACACGTCCATCCCACCTAGGTGAGGCTGATCGCTTCTATCGTTACTTACTTGGAGAGTGCGTTTCTCGTCCTTCTTCTTTTTCGTTTTGGCGTCCGTTCCCCCACACTCTCTTTTCTCTTTTTTTTTTTTTTTTTGTTCTTTTGGGACTGCTTGATGGGGTCGCGGTCCTCACCACCTCGACTGGTTGAGTGCGATCCTCCACCACTCCCCCACTTCTGATTTCCTGCTTCTATGTCCCGCTACCATCACATGGGACGGAATATGCTTCGTTAAGGTAATCACTGCGATTCTGACGCCGTCAAAAACCTTATAACGATAGGTCTTAGACCAAATCTGTCGCTGCATTTCATTTATCTTACCATATTGGGAGAAGGCGAAACTTACTGTCTCATCTGGTGTTTCAGGAGGAAGGTTTGCTAACATCACACGCCTCGTGCCTATTCCAGCCATTTCGATGTTCACTTGCGATATTTCCCCATTTTCGTGTTTATATTCGGACTGGCCGGTAGTTGAATGGAGTAAGTCCTGCAGGTACTGGAAATCGGTGAATTTGATGTACACTTGGCGGCACGTCCCTTCCAACTGTACCATGGTCACTACATTTTCCGGCACGTGCAGTTGTTCGAAAATCCATTCATGGATGTCAAGAGCTGTAATTCCGGGGCTTTTAGGGTCAAAAGAACAGACCACAGTGTTCTGTCGTTCACTAATACTTCCCTTGTTCCTACTCCGCTTCTCTGCACTCACAAAAACAGTATGGTAAACCAAACTACGCACGGTCACTTCCTTTCACTCGCTGCACGCCGGCTGGCACTGCGTCACTGCACAACCTTCACGCTCAGCGACCGCAAGCAGACTATGTTTCGATCTCCGGACCGTCCAGCCCGTAGCCAGTCGCTATACTGACTACGCTACCCGGCCCACGAAAATCTGTGTAGTTCATTCTAAATTAAACTGATTAAATCTGCTTTATTTTAGGCTAAGAGCTTTGACAACGTTTACCTTAATGGCACAAAATTCGTGCACCCACAAAAATTGTTTCATCACTAGATATTAGGCTCAAGAAGTTTTCATTTCATGTTTGGACAGAATCTATTCAGGTAGCGTTCATAAACACTTGACTTTCCTGGTCTGGTTCCTACTTCCTGTTGCGAGCCCAACACGCAGCGATGTCATGAGTCTCACCCCGTATTCTTGCCAGTATGTTCGGTAACCACCACCTTAAAGGCATTTGCAAAACAGCGATAAATTTTTATGCGAGCCAAGTCATAGTTCTCTTTCTGTTTCAAATTGCATAAGGGAATTTTAACTAATTAATTACAGCCGAGTTGCTTTTATAAACTTTTAGCTGCGATACTTATTGTCATTTTAACAAGAAAAGCCACTGTTTCGAATCGAAAAGCTGGAACTCCTTCTAAACATCACTGTAGTCCGTGGATGTGTGATAATCTTCGGACAGTCGCGGAGCAGGTCTGTGAAGCATAAAAATTTTAATTAGCCTGAGATTGTATTCGCTCAAAATGAGTTACAAGGGGAACGCCCCTTATTTCCTTTTATATAAGCCAGGGATGCCACGCTAGCGCCGTAATTTTTATGGCTCAGTGATGTAATATTAATCATGCCTTTTCGAGATGACTTATATGGATCTCTAAAGGTGGTTAGGCCGCATGCAGATTCTCAAGTGCCTTGCCTCCCACGCATATCAGATTGTGACGAGTGTTTCGCGAAACCTCTGAATCAGCTGAACTAGCTTGTTTACTGCATGGGACAGAACATTTCTTGAAAAGCTAACAGCAGCAAAGGTACTCAAGAAATTCACCGGGTGAGGTCTGTAGTTTCTTTGCCATGTTTACTTTATCCTACCCTGAGCCTCATAAATCTGGTCCTTACTCTCCAAATCTACTTTCGAAGATACATTTCAATATGATTTGCTTTCATACACTAGACATTTCAAATAGTCTCTTCGCTTCGCATTTTCTGACAAAACTTTTATGTATTTATTATATATCCCATGCGTGCTACATAATCCACGAAAATCAGCTTAATCACTGAGGGCGAATAGAAAACTCTGATAGCCGGACAGAATGTCTGCTGGCTAAACTGTGGCATCTCGCTATGTTGGAGTAACTACAGCGTAATGAAAACGACGTTTCTGGATTGTCAGAACAAAGTCCTTTCTGTCTTTCACACAGAGTTAGGACCATATTTGAGGGTTGTTTGACCGTGCACCTTCCTCATAAAATAATGTGAAATGCCAACTTGATGCTATGAATTAATTTTATTGATGTATTCTTAGCTCTACATGTTTCGGGCACATACGCCCGAAACATGTAGAGCTAATAATACATCAATAAAATTACCTCGTTGCATCAAGTTGGCATGTCACATTATTTCATTAGGACCACATATTTCTACCCTTCACAACCAGTCACCTTCAGATATATATATATATATATATATATATATATAATAATAATAATAAATTTAAAAGTTT
>Ga0123354_10014162_pt1 | contig 12407 bp, 12 predicted proteins | sample TergutLab28metaG_2_FD_97872 | JGI IMG/M metagenome (GOLD analysis project Ga0123354, IMG submission 97872) | Labiotermes labralis P4 segment gut microbial communities from Petit-Saut dam, French Guiana - Lab288 P4 | ecosystem: Host-associated > Arthropoda: Insects > Digestive system > Gut ... | reverse complement strand
TGGGGCGCGCAGCTCCTCGGCGGCCTGTATCACGGCCTGGGCCATCTCCATATTTTCCACGTTGAACGCGGGCACGGCGTATCCGCCGGCCTGCGCCCGCAAAATCATTTCTTTTGAGCTAACCAGAGGCATATATGTCGTCTCCTATTCGTAAGACCTGTCTATAAAAAATCCTTATAATACGCCCTTTTGCAGCATAACGTTAGCGTACAGCGCCTTTTCGCCCGTCGCGACGATGGCGTAGGCCTTCCTCGCCTCGTCGTAGAATTCGAACCGGCCTATGTGTTCAACCGTGGCCTTGCCGCGCGGGTCGGCCTTCTCCAATATTTGGCCGTAAACGTCCCAGATCGGCGTCTCCACCGGGTCGCCGGGCGTGACCGCCATCAGTGTCACGGGCTTGCCGACATGCGTGTCCAGCGGGAAAAGCGCCAGCACGGCCTCCAACAGCTCCGGCACGCCGTGGCCGTCGCATCGGAGGACGATGCTGCCCTTGCCTACGCTCTCCGCGGGGAAATTGCCGTCCGCGATGACGATCCTGTCGCCGTGGCCCATTTCGCAGAGCGTCTTGAGAAGCTCGGGGGAGAGGATCGCGGGAATGTTCTTCAGCATAAAACCACCCTTTGCATATTCGATATTTTCGATAAAAAGATTAAAGATCTGAACACGGATTAAACGGATTTCGCGGATTCACACAGATTATACCGGATCATGATCCGCGAAAATCCGTTTAATCCGTAAATCCGTGTTCAGATGTTTTATTCATTATCAATTCACCACCAGCGGCCCGTTCGATGTCTCGAAGGCCAGCCGCGCCTTTTTCGGGCTCTTGTCATATATGAACGACTTCGCCTCCACCGAGTTAGCCTCGTTGACCATGTAAGTCAGCCCGGTCATGCCAACCTTGACGCTGCCCAAAGTGTTGCAGGCCTTGAGGTGGTAGCCCAGATCGGGCATGGTCGGCAGGTTCGCGGTCAGCTTGCCGTTGGAAGTCTCCACCGACCACACGTAGTCCGCGTATTTAGTCAGCGACGAGACGTTTATGGTGACGCCGCCGTTGGTGTTCTGCATTTTCAGGCCGGAAACGTCCAGGTCAAAGGCGTCGATCAGGCCGTTGAAGTTCTCGATCTCCGCTGTCTCGGCGCTGATTCGCGTCAGGCTCAGCGGGCCGTTGCTACAATCGACGGTTATCGCGTCCGCGTTCAGCTCTTTCAGCTTGACCGGGCCGTTGGCGTTTGAAATCTCAATACGCTCCGCTTTTAGCGTGGAAATGTCCACGTCGCCGTTCGCGCCGCGGATGCTGACCACGTTGAACATGCCCTCCGGCACGTAGGCGTCGATCTCGACCTTCTCGAAGTCGTCCTCCTCATAATTCAGGAAATACTTGTTCCCCAGCCGCATGAACGCGGCCTCCCGGGAGGCCGGCACGCCGCGCCGCGCTTTGAAAAACACCTTGGCGGTGATCTTGTCGCCGTTATAGCCGCGGATGATGACGTTGCCGTTCACCCCCGCCAGGCTAAGTTCGTTATAGCCCGGCGCGACCTGGAGCTCGAAATCGCGCTCTGTGCCGGTTCCGGGCACGTGGATCGCGGGGCCGCCGGAGCTTGGGCCTGACGGCCTGTAAGCGCCGTCCGCGCCTGAGCCTGACGGTCGGTAAGCGCCGCCCGGGTTCGAGGGGCGCGGGGCGCTTTCGGCTGGGAATGACTTGGATATCCTGTCCGCGAAGGCCACCGTCTTTTCAGCCACGCGGTCGGTGAATTTTTGAAGCCTCGGCTCCATGTCCCGCGCGAAGGAATCGAACTTCTTGCCTAAGTCGCTGGTGAAGTCCTCGATCCGGCCGGACGCGTCTCTGCCTGCCCGCCGGGAATCGGCGGAGCTTTGGGAACCGCGCCCGCTGTCGGAGGAATATGCGGACGAACGCGGGGACGCCTCGCCGTCGGACGAATACCCGGACGAACGCGGGGACGCCTCGCCGTAAACCTCGCGGTTGCGGCCATCAGAACGGCTGCCGTTGCCCGCAGGGCTAGACGAACCCGAGTAGTCGGAATATGACTTGTCGTCCGGCCTGCTCCGGTCGTAGCCGGCAGAGCCGCCCGTGCCTACCGATTCCAGAAGGCGCGCGGCCTCGTTGGAGGTGATTTTCCCTTCCTCCAGCATTTTCAAGATTTTCATTTTTTCGTTATCCATGACATCATATCCCTTCATATTTTGTCGGATTTACCCGGATTATTTGCTCTGATCACTCGATAAAGCATGCCGAATACCAGTTCTGCTCCTGATCCTTGTCTGTCAGCGTATAAATCGGCAGGCCCAGCGCCTTGGCCGTGGCGAACACGTCTATGCCCACGGAATGGAACGCGGGCCGCGCCATGCGCACGTTCCGGCAGGGGGCGCCCGTCTTGCCGCTACATTCTCCGCAGACCGCGCAGTCGGCCATGGAAAACGCGAAATAGTACCCGTCCCCGAAGGCCGCCTGTTCCACCGCGAAGGAGGCGTCCTGGGAAACGCGCTTATCGTGGGCGTGGATGATGACGCCGCCTAAGTAGCGGCGGAGGATCGTCTCGTATTCCCAGGGCTTCAGGCTCCCCGGCCTGGACGGGCACGTGTGGCCGTACCCCCAGTCCGAGCAGCCGAACATGCACTTTAACAGCGTCCGCGAGTCGAAGACTATCTGATTTATGTCGAATTCCACCGCGTCAGCCGCGCCGCGCTGGAGCGCCAACGCGATATATTTGTCGTATTTCATGAGAATCACCCATTCTGGAAGCTTGAAACTGGAAATCACCAGTCTCTAGTAAAACTCCCTCTTGAAATTATCCCTCTAACATAATAAAATTACAGCAACTTGCGTTCGCGCGCAACACTAATTTTTTCTAACTCGCTATAAATACGCATATTTTCGATCATTGTATGAAAAACTTAAAATATTACAAAAAAAATAAAAAAATCACAAAGCATACGGTTTCGGATGTGTTATCATAGTCAACGGTTTCGGAGGTAAAATGGAATACGATTACGGTTCGTCTGTAGCAAAAAAGAGCGCGATGGAAGATATCGCCAGGCATTTCGCGAATTCCACCGGTGTCGGCGTCTCGATCATCGACGGCCGGGGCCAGCCGATCTTTACCGCCGGGCGCACCTGCGCCTCATGCGCGTTCTGCAAGGACAGGACTGAGTGCGAGATGTCCCTTTTATACGGGAGTTTCCAGTCCCTGCGCTTCGGCGGGCGCTACGTCTTTTTTTGCAGGAGCGGGTTTACGCATTTCGCCTCGCCGGTCACGTCCAGGGGCATTATGCTCTACGCCTTCGTGGGCGGGCCGTTTCTGATGATCGACAAGGACGATTTCCTGGCGTCGGAACTGGAATCCTTTGACTTAGCCAAGCCGGACGGGACAGACGAGAGCGGTTCCGCGCACATACTCGACGAGATGACCTACGTCTCGCCCGAGCGGGTGCACTCCCTCTCCGAGCTTCTGTTCATCTGCACGGAGCGGCTGTCCATCGACAAGGACTCCCGCCTGAGCGCCGCGCACGAGAGCCAGCAGCTCCAGGGCGTCATCTCCGAGTACATCATGCAGATCAAGAACAAGAACGACGGCACGGGCGGGCAGGGCTTCTACCCGCTGCAAAAAGAGGACGAACTCCTGGACGCCATGTCCACCGGCGACGTGAAGGCCGCCAAGGCCCTGCTGAACGAGCTTTTGGGGCATATATTCTTTTACTCCGGCTTCCGCTTCGACGTGATACGCTCCCGGATCCTGGAACTGATCGTGCTGCTGTCCCGGGCGGCGGTCAAGGGCGGGGCCGACGCGGAGCTGATTTTCGGGCTGAATTACGAGTACATCCGCGACCTGGACAATTTCAAGACCACGGAGGACTTGGCCTACTGGCTGTCCATCGTCATGAACCGCTTCACGGACTACGTGTTCAATTTCGTGGGCGTCAAGCACGCGGACGTGATATACAAGGCCGTGGACTACATGAAGCTCCACTACATGGAAAAACTGACGCTGGAGGAGGTCGCCGGGTACGTGTACCTGAGCGCGCCGTATTTCAGCAAGGTGTTCAAGGATGAGACCAAGACGAATTTCAACCACTATTTGAATAAAATCAGGATCGAGCACAGCAAGAAGCTGCTGCTGAACCAGAACATCCCGCTGGCGGACGTGTCGAACCTGGTGGGGTATGAGGATCAGAGCTATTATTCGAAGGTGTTCAAGAAGATCACGGGGCTTAGCCCGCTGAAATACAGGCAGTCAAGGGGCGGGGCAAGCTAAATGTTTATAAATGGATAGATGGCCGAGCGGTCGAAGGCGGCGGTCTTGAAAACCGCAGACGCGAAAGTGTCCGGGGGTTCGAATCCCTCTCTATCCGGGTTGGTAGTAAGAAATTTGCAGATGAAGTTTGAAAAAGTAGCTTCGCGTTGGGCGAAGAATGCACAATGAAGAAAATTTATATTAGCGGAGGGTTCATGCCAACATATTTTATTCATTTGTCTGTTGCTAAAAAGGTAAGCCCAAACGCAGGTTTGGACTTCTTTATAGGAAATCTTGCTCCGGATTCCGTTTCAAGAAAAGAAAAGGACATAAACCATTTTCGGAATGAACCGGATATGGAATCAGCGTTAAAAAAATTTGCTCAAACCAAAAATATGAAAAATGAATACTTAAAAGGTTTCCTTTTGCATTTATTTGTTGATTGGAAATGGAACAATACAATTTTAGCCAACTTCAAGAAAAACGAAGGTAACGACTGGTATAAAAAGTATTATGACGAAGGCGGATTGATAGAATCTTACGGGAGCCACAATGCAGAGTGGGTTTATAAACTTAGAGAACAAATGAATTTGTGTAATAGCTTCAATTATGTTGAAACGGAATTTGTTACAAAAGAAGGGATAAAAGCAATGTTTGAAAACAGCAATAGCTGGAAAATAGAAAACAAAACTAAACCGTCAACTGCATTTCCTCCAGAATTGATTGAAAAATTTGCATCCGATACAGCAGATGATTTTATTAAATGGTTTTCGGATTTGGAGTTAATATCATCTGAATAGTATAAGCATTTTCTATGTTCGTCTTCTCCATATAATCCGAACCGTAACCCACGGCTTTCACGGATTCCAAAGGACAATCGCATCCTTTTTTATCCGTCTCAATAAAAAAATGAAAACACTACGGAGGTTGTTTATGAGCAATTTAGCGGAAATTTCGGAAGCCCTGCAAAAGGGCAAAGCGAAAGTCGTCAAGGAACTCGTCACGCAGGCCCTGGCGGAGGGCGTGCCCGCGCCGCAGATTTTGAGCGAGGGGCTTCTGTCCGGCATGGACGTGATAGGCGAGAAGTTTAAGAACAACGAGGTCTATGTTCCCGAAGTCCTGATCGCCGCGCGCGCCATGAACGCCGGCATGGAGATCCTCAAGCCCCAGCTGGCCGAGAGCGGCCAAAAGGCTATCGGCAGGGTCGCCATCGGCACGGTCAAGGGGGATTTGCACGACATCGGCAAGAACCTCGTCCGCATGATGATCGAGGGCAAGGGCATCGACGTGGTTGACCTGGGCGTGGACGTGTCCGCGGAGCAGTTCCTGGACGCCTACAAGAACGACGATGTGGACATCGTGTGCTGCTCAGCGCTGCTGACCACGACCATGGGCGAGATGAAGAACGTGGTGGACATCTTCAAGAGGGAAGGCCTGCGCGACAAGGTCACCATCATGATCGGCGGCGCGCCCATCACCGACGCGTACTGCAAGTCCATCGGCGCGGACTACTACACCCCGGACGCCGCCTCGGCCGCGGACGTGGCGAAGGAAGTTTTGCTGAAGAAGAACGCGTAAGGGCTTAAAAAGTACAATATGCTGATAATTTAGAAATGAGGGCTTGCCGGAGTTCCGCTGACGCGGGGGCAGGCCCTTTGTTTGTTCTCTTAATTCTTTTAACACGCTGAATATTTTTTTGCGTAATTCAAAAAACAATGTTATAATATCCCCCGACGGGCTTCCGGGATAATTTGACAAAATTTTTGCCAAACTACTAACCTGCGTACACAGGTCTTGGTTCCAGGACAAGCCGAAATTAGAAAAATACGGAGGAATTACCAATGAAAACAAAGCAAATAGTGCTGCTGGCGGCGTGCGTGGTCGTGGTGGCGGCGATTACCCTGCTGGTCGTCTACGGGACTTCGGCCTACACCAGGTACTCGGACGCGTTCAACAACCTGCCCAAGACGACGAAATACCTGGACATGGACGCCAGCCTCAATTTCACCGTTGACGGCAATACGACCACGGCGTCCGGCAATCTCCTGCTCGACAACGACGGACAGAAATACCTGTACAGCGGCAACATGGCCGGGACGGATTTCAAGCAGTTCACCGACGGCCAGTACATGTACCTGGACACCGGGGCGAACAAGATACAGTACCAGTCCGGCACCACCTCCCCCCTGGAGGATACTTCGGACTTCTCGGTCGATAACTATATCCACAATTACGCGGCCTTGATCGACCTGTCGAATATGGAGAGCTGCTTCGGCCAGTTCGGGCCGATGTCGAAGCTGAGCCAGTACGCGTCGGCCAGCTCCACCGGGACGACCGTCAGCGCCCAGATAAAGAACATATCCCGAAAGACCACGGGCAGCGGCTATGAGTACACCGTCACCCTCACGGACAGCTACCGCGACTCCATCTTCAACGCGATAACCGCCGTGCAGAGCGACTGGACCCAGAAGCCCGACGCCCAGCTCGCGACCATGAGCTACATCATGGACACGGACTCGAACAACCTGGTAACGGCCACCGCCGTCACCCTGAACATGAACGTGACGTTTGACGCGACGATGACCGGCACGACCAGCGTCACGAAGAATATCGACATGACCTTCAAGTTCACGATCAACAGCATGAACAAGACCCTCACCTTCGACGTGCCGGCCACCGACGGCTTCACGCCGAACTTCACGCCCACGCCGACCGATACCCCGGCGCCGACAGACGACACCTCGGCCACGGATACGGCGACCCCGTGATTTTACACGACTTGATCTGAATACAATATATCATTCATAAAGACATACGGGCGTATCATATGCGCCCGTATGTCTTTATATACTGGGAGAGACTGCCTCATGAAATTTGAGCGGAGCTTCGGCATTCTGGCGCACCCGACCTCGTTCCCCGGGCCTTATGGCATCGGCGATCTTGGCGGATACGCCGATACTTTCATAGAGTTTCTGAAACTCTCCGGCGCGCGGCTGTGGCAGGTTCTGCCGCTTGGCCCGACCAGCTTCGGCGACTCCCCATACCAGAGCTTCTCGACCTTCGCCGGGAACTACTACCTCATCAGCCCGGACATCCTCTATGCGCGCGGATACCTGACGGAGGACGACTTTTCGGACATTCCGGCCTTTCCGGAGGCGGAGGTCGAGTACGGCGACGTAATAATCTTTAAAATGAAGCTTTTCAGGAAGGCCTTCGCCGCCTTCAAGAACGAAACCGACGGGGAGCGCGGGGCGGACTACGCCCGTTTTTGCGAGGAAAACAGCGGCTGGCTCGACGATTACGCGATATTCGTCGCGTTAAAGGAATATTTCATCGAGGCGCGCCGCTTTGCGGGCGAATCCGAGGAATATCTGGCCTACAGGGAAAACAACAAGGCGTATTTGACCGACAACCAGATCGACGACTACTATTACGGCGCGGTCTGGAACAGCTGGCCCAAGGCCCTGGCCTCCCGCGACGCGAAGGCGCTGGCCGAATGGTCGGAAAAGCTGGCCGAGCAGATAGAATTCGTAAAATTCCTCCAATATGAGTTTTTCAGGGAATGGAACCTGGTCAAGGCTTCGGCCAACTCCGCCGGGATCAGCCTGATCGGCGACATTCCAATATTTGTGGCCATGGACTCTTCCGACGTTTGGGCGGCCCCCGGCCTGTTCCTCCTGGACGAAAACGGCTACCCAGCCTCCGTGGCCGGCGTGCCGCCCGACTATTTCAGCGAGGACGGCCAACTCTGGGGCAACCCGCTGTATGACTGGCCGGTTCACGCGAAAAGCGGATACGCCTGGTGGATCAGCCGCATAGGCAACGCCCTGAAAACCGTGGACATCCTGCGGATCGACCATTTTCGGGGCTTCGAGTCCTACTGGGACATCCCCTACGGCGAGCGCACCGCCATAAACGGGCATTGGGAGCTTGGCCCCGGCAGGGACTTCTTCGACGTGCTAAAACAGGAAATGGGCGATCTGCCCATAATCGCGGAGGACTTGGGCATTATCACGCCGGAGGTGCATGCGCTGAGACACTACACCGGACTGCCGGGCATGAAGGTGCTCCAGTTCGCCTACGGCTCCGACAGCGCCAACACCCACCTGCCCCACAACTACACCGACACCGGCTCGGTCATATACACCGGCACCCACGACAACGACACCACAAAGGGCTGGTACGCGAGCGCCGGCGACGAGGAAAAGGACTATGTCCGCCGCATTTTAAACGTATCGGGAGAGGACATCAACTGGGACTTTATCCGGCAGGCGTTCGCCTCGACATCCGTCTGCGCCGTCATTCCGCTGCAGGACGTGCTCGGCCTGGGCAGCGAGGCCCGCATGAATACGCCGGGCACCTCCGCCGGGAATTGGCGGTTCAGGTTCGCGGAGGAGATGGTAAAGCCGGAGATGGGCGAAGGGCTTAGGTATCTGGCGGAGATGTTTAACAGGGTTGAGGCGGATGAGGAAGGCAAAGAGGTATAACTGTGAAATGGAAAAGTCTTCTGACCGGCGCGTTAGTCCTGGCCGTCCCGGTCGTCGTCCTGCTGGCGCTGACCCCTCTAATGCCCGAGGCGGTTACAATACCTGTCCACATGGGCTTTGGCGGCGTAAGTACTCTTACAATGGATAGAAAATTTGTATTCCTGCTTGGAATAATACCGTTCATCATATACGTGTTGTACAAAATCAGGCGCGACAGCCGATAAAGCCCCGGCGATTTCGCGGCAGCGGATTTCTTGGTCTGCGCCTACGGGAGGCAGTATGAATGTTAAAAATCGTCTTTGTGAGGCACAGCGAGCCTGATTATTTGTCAGTTCATGAAAGAAAATACATAGGACATGGGCTGGACTTGGCGCAGTTGACCGAAAACGGCTTCCAGATAGCCGAAAAGGCTTCCTACGACAGCAGATTGGACGACGCCGAGATAATCGTCTCCTCCCCGTATACGCGCGCCTTGCAGACCGCGGCGATCATATCCAAAAACAGGGGACTGGACATAAAGGTCGAGCTGGATTTGCACGAATGGATGCCTGATCTGACTTTTCGATATTCCTCCAAAGAGCAAGCCACAAACGCGAGGTTATATTGCATTGAAAACAGAGGGATACGTCCCGAAAACAGCGAGGTAGCGTTTGAAAACCTCGAAACCGTATTTGAACGCGCCAAAAAAGCTCTTCTGCGCTATGGCGCGTACAAAAAAATCATCGTGGTGACGCACGGCGTCGTCATGCGCCAGTTCGCCTTTGAACCCGATATACCTTTTTGCGGGATCTCGGAGATCGACTTTGACGAATCATATCCGTGGGCAGGATTTTATTAACATAACTCACCTCTTCCCTTCCAGCGTCTCCACTAACACCTCCGCCAGCGGCCCCATGGCGTTCTTGGCCTCCTGCACGGTGCTCGTCTGCGCGCCGACCTCCACCAAAATGGATTTCGGTTTCATGAACAGGCTGTATCGGTACGGTTTCAGGTAAATTCGCCGCATAAGCCCCGGATACAGCTCGTTAGCCGTGAGCTGCATTTGCAGGCTCATGGCCAGGTTGTCATTCAAATACGGGTTTGTAAGTCCCTCCGGCTTGACGGGGCTCCCGTTCTGATTCAGGCTCAATATCCCGTTGAAAAGCATCAGCTTCGCCATTTCCACGCCGTTTTCCGTCGTTACCAGCCGCGTGCCGTCGGGCACCCCGTCCCTGTGCAGATCTATGACCACCTCTATGGAGGGGTATTTTTTCAGTATAGCCTCCACCGCCGGGGCCATGCGCTCATACGCGCCGTCCCGCTGCTCTTGCCCGTTCACCACGTCGTACTGCCCGATGTCGTGCACGACCGAGATATTGTACTTGTCCACCAGAATTTCGCACAGCTCCTGCCCCACGCCGACGATCGTGTCCTCCAGCGCGCCGGGCCGCGAGTCGGCGAAGGCCTCCTGGGAATGGGTGTGTATTATCAGTATTTTCGGCAGCGCGCCCGTCAAGTCCGTCGTCAAATCCTCTTCCGCGTAATCCTGCACGTCCAGGCCGCCCTCGGCCACATACGCGGTGTCGTCCACCGTATAGAGGTATTTTTCCAGATCGCCAAGTCCGCTCAACTCCGACAGTGTATCGAAAGTCGGGTAAAACGGCGCGGTCAGGGGGCCTTCGGTGTTTTCGGCCGTCTCCGGCGCGGAGGCGGGAGGGATTGCGGGATTTCCCGCGAAATGGCCGATAAGAACGGCAATCACGCATACACAGAGTATGACCAGCAGGAGGATCGGCTTTTTTAGGGATTTTTTAGGCTTTGGCGAATATGCGCGGGGTTTTTTCATATTTATCTCCATGAGCGAGGGATTGTCTATACTATTTTTATGAGGATTATCGAAAAATAGACCTGCTATCTCATCAAGGACGCGTTTGGGACATTCTCATCAAAAATCGCTCCTTGCCCCCGGCGATAAAATCTGTTAAAATTTAAACACACAAATTCTTCGACAAACGGGATTGCGTTTTTAGAACATGTTCCAAGTCTTTATCAACCTCCGAGGCGCTCAATGAATGTCATAACAACAAGCATCAAGCAATACATGCCCAGATTGTGGAAAATATCCGTGCCGATCATCATCGAGCAGGTTTTTATAACCGTAATGGGCCTGGTCAACACGGCCATGATCTCGACCTTAGGGGATTCGGCCCTGTCCGCCGCCGGCATGATAGACAACATCAGCAACATCGTGATAGCCGTTTTCGCCGCGCTGACCACCGGCGGCGCCATCGTCGTGGCCCAGCACGTGGGGGCCGGCGACAGGCACGGCGCTTCCTCGGCGGCGGCGCAGTCCGTGGTCATGTCGCTGGGCATATCATTGTGCCTGTTCACGGTGTTCCTGGTCTTCAGGCGGCAGGTCATATACGGCCTGTTCGGCGCGGCCGCCCCGGACGTGCATACCTACGGGAACCAATACTTTTTCATCATAAACTTTTCGTACCCGGTTCTGGCGGTCATTGAGACGATTTTCGCGTCCCTGCGCGGGAGCGGCAACACCCGCGTTCCCATGATGATTTCCCTGGGCATGAACGTGTTCAACTTCATCTTCGGGTACATATTCATAATCGGGGTCAACCTGCCCTTCCTGCACACGCATAGCCTCGGGGTCGCGGGGGGCGCGTGTTCGCTGCTGATCGCCAGGGCGCTGGGCATGTGCGCGGCGCTGTTCTATATACTGAAAAAGTCCACCACGATACGCTTCGGCGGCATCAAGTTCTTCAAGCCAAACTGGAAGGTCATGAAGAGCGTGCTCGGCTTCGGATTGCCCACCGGCGTGGAGTCCATGCTCTTCCAGGCGGGAAGGCTGATAACCCAGCTCTTCATTATCGGCATGGGCACGGCGGCCCTGGCCGCGAACACGGTCGCCGGCAACATCAACGGCTTCATCAACGTGCCCGGGAACTCCTTTACCACCGGGACGATGATCGTTATCGGCCAAATGATCGGCGAGGGCAGGGCCTCCGAGGTCAAGAAGGCCTCGTTCTTCTCCGTGTTCTTCGGGATGGCGATAATGGGCGTGCTGTGCGTGGCGGTGTACCCGCTGATCGGCGGCCTGGGGCGTCTCTACAACCTGGACGGCGACTCGTTCCGTTATTTTTCGCAGCTTTTGGGCACGTGCCTGATCGTCACGCCGTTCATCTGGCCGGTGTCCTTCGTGACCCCGGCGGCCTTGCGCGCGTCCAGCGATGTTAAGTACACGATGGTCATCGCGGTGGCCAGCATGTGGGCGTTTCGGATCGTGGTCGGATACATCCTCGGGGTGCACTTCAATCTCGGCCCGGTCGGCGTGTGGGTCGGCATGTACGTGGACTGGGTGGTTCGCGGCGTGATGTTCGTGACCAGGTTCACCAGCGGGAGATGGCGAAGGAACGCCAAAGTCCATGAGCTTGAAGGGGTCGCAGAATAAAAAAATACCGTTCATATATGAGAGAAGGACTTGGATTGGCTAACGAGATTTCAACCGCGGTGATACGCAGGCTTCCGCGATACTACAGATATTTGGGCGAGCTGTTGAAAAACGGCGTGACGCGCGTCTCCTCAATGGAACTTAGCCAGAAGATGAAGCTGACCGCGTCGCAGATACGCCAGGATCTGAACAATTTTGGCTGTTTTGGCCAGCAGGGCTACG
>Ga0123354_10014160_pt1 | contig 12409 bp, 7 predicted proteins | sample TergutLab28metaG_2_FD_97872 | JGI IMG/M metagenome (GOLD analysis project Ga0123354, IMG submission 97872) | Labiotermes labralis P4 segment gut microbial communities from Petit-Saut dam, French Guiana - Lab288 P4 | ecosystem: Host-associated > Arthropoda: Insects > Digestive system > Gut ... | reverse complement strand
TTCTGAGTAGCAGTGGGTCTGGAACGGGGTCCACTCAGCCTCGTGAGCTGAGTGAATGAAAAAAGTAGCGGCTCCAGGTCTAGAAAACAGAGATTAACGGCTGTGGGGACCCGTTGCGCTGACAACGTGAAACCCCTCTATCCGCAAAAGTTGGCACTAACTTCGTCGACCGGCGGCGGCCGCTCTGTCGGTATAGTTCACGTGCAGACTAAGGCCACGGAGTTTAGTTTAGTTTCTTACAGAGGCCTACAGGCGTACCGCTCTCTAACACCAGTGACAGAATGTGTAGGTCTAAAGAATATGCGAACAATTATACGAAAACTGGCTTAAAAATTATTTTAGAAGTACATTGTGTCTTTATTTTCTACTGTGTTAAGAACAGTTCATATTTAATGAACTGCTATACTACTACTTTCCCACATAGTCACTGCCACAGCTAAGGTACTAAGAGACGAGCTATTCTCTTCCCGCTTGATTGCGGTCCGTGCTCTGTACTATCAGCCATCGTGTCACAATTGCTTGCATATCTCAGTCGTCTTTGAATTTACAGACGGACCCCCGTATCCGCGGTTTACCGGGCCCCGAAAAAAATTTGGAAAATTAAAGAAATAAACGTTTCAAAACGCGCGCCAAACGAGAACGGGCCGTAACACGGTGAAATCCAGCAGCCCAAACGCGCCCAGTACTTGACTCATCTTCCTTTGTCCCCGTACCCACTCTTCCACGCAAACTTGCCACCATACTGCTTCTAGCATTCTCGCTGTTCGAATTAGTTGCCGCGTTATCGCAGTGTTTGTGTTCAGAAAGCAACAAGAAGACTGGAGAAGTCGGTGAATACCCACAGTAGGCTAAGGTATTTTTTAACAAATAAAATATTCTTATTACAGGTTATGTACGTATGAATTTCATTGTAAAGTGTGGAACAGTAACACGTTTTTTTTTTCATTGCTTGTGAAGCGCTTTGATGGAAAAAGCATGATTTTTATTGTTCTGTCATCCCTTGAAACTGTACACGATACTGTACAGTACAGGTACTGTATTTTGTTATTGCTCTATCGTCTCATGAGGATTAGGCTAAAACGTCAGAATCCCTTACGTATGAAAGCAGGGGATTCTCTAAATGTACAATGTAGTGCACAGTTCACTTTATTATTACTTTATTTAATGTTGACAACGTCTTACTGTGCGCAATTTATCCATTAAACTTCACCGTATTTATGTATGTTACACGAATATCACGTTACATATAGCGTTCGGTATTATCCGCGGTTTCACGTAACCGCGGCAGGTCTTGAAACGTATTACCCGCGGATAAAGGAGTCCGCCTTTTATTTTCCTCAAAATGTTCCTCCAGCACTGGAGACAGACGATAAATGCTCGGCCGCGAATTCCCTTTATAATTCAATTACAATCAGTGTGGGTTCTTCCGTTACGGAGTTTTAGGCCACGTAAACTTATCTTCTGGCCGACTTTCGTACGTGCAGTCCTTTTATAAAGAGAGAGTTCGTGAGTGAGAGAGCCATCCTCGTCTGTATTGCCCCTTTTCAAGAACACCTTTTGTACTGAATGCGAAACAGATCGAGTTTTTATTTTTTACGTGGTAATAATGTAATTAATAAAAATGTGGAATACCAACTAGATGCAACAAGTTAATTTTATTGATGTATTCTTAGCTCGACATGTTTCTGGTACATACGTCCATCATCAGGAGCATTAGATGTTGAGTTGCAGCATACGGTTTTCTGCATCGAGTTTTTGGATGGGTGGTGGTCTTGAGAGCCGCTGCGTAGGTCGTGTGTACGGTGCGGATGGTGCTGTGCCGGCACCATCTGCACCGTACACACGACCTACGCTGCAGCATACGGTTTTCTGCATCGAGTTTTTGGATGGGTGGTGGTCTTGAGAGCCGCTGCGTAGGTCGTGTGTACGGTGCGGATGGTGCTGTGCCGGCACCATCCGCACCGTACACACGACCTACGCAGCGGCTCTCAAACATTGAAACCTTACCCTACATCTTACATGTAACTTCTCTCTAGTGAATAGGCCTATTTCACATAATCTTGTATACCTACTGCAGTTTTAACTTCCTGCTGTCGGCATTTCACAATAGATGCTTAAATAAATACAATAAATATGGAAAATAATTTCGCGTCTGGTGAAATGGATTCATGTTAATCTAAACGACAAATAACTTGACCAACGGCTACTTGCTCTGCGCTTTGTTATGATAATGTTGATTACATAACCGCACGATGTTTGTCGTCCCGCAAAAATCACTCATGTCAAGAAATCATAAGCACTTTATAATCATACGGAAAGTGATTGCAAGAATTTTGTGTTTGTATTTGGAGGATAAACAACTCAAGCAGATTCTGTCAACCAATAAATACACATTCTTAGCAGCTAAGTAAACATATACGCACATTAACTTAGACTGTATGCAGGCTATATATAGCCGGGCCTATATTGTTTTGAACCAATCCCGGACGCTTCAGCGGTTTCTAGTCTCAGCCTTCCGGTTGACTCTTTCACGGTTGGTAAAGAAACTGAAATTTACATTTATAAAACACCGTCCATTAATAATCGTCTAAGAGCGATAAGTCTGTGCGTCGAGTGAAACTGTAGAAAGTGTATTTTCATGTTACGTTTTAAACTTTGGCTCATATGTAATGAGTCACTGGCTTAATGGTCAAAATATGTTAGCAGCATAGCAATAGAGTTCAATTTTAGGAACTGGTGCTTAAGTGCTGTACTCTACATGCAGCAAAAAATATTCTAATTCGGAATATGTATAATTCCGTTGATTTTTGGCGTATGAAATTTTCAAAAACGTTACAAACCACAATTAACCCTTTCAAGTTTAGTAGTAACTACACGTAAAACCTCGTTCACCACTAAGAACTCTGGTTTTAACGTTCGTGTTTCCGTGCATTGCTAGTACAATTACAATTGAAACCCAATAAGCAACACCAGCCAGCAGCAATATTGGTGGACATTACCAGAAGCTGTAGCTACAGTGATATGCTCCTGATGATGGGCGAAAACATCGCCCGAAATATGTAGAGCTGACTAAAGTAAATAAATCAAAGTAGTTGCATCTTGTTGGTTATGAACTGTAATTGTAAGAACTCTGGATTTCTTACTCTATGTGTTTACGAGTGGCCTGCGATTCTCACAACAAACAGCAATTATTTCCCCATATAGAATTCAATTACTGGCTTCTTCACGGATAAGTGCAGTAAGAAACCACTCTTTTCATATTTACATTAATTTTTTGCTGTTTGACGCTGGCTTCTCACGCTGACGACCGTGAATCGACCCCAGGACGGGCTATGTAGTCCTCCCAGTCCTTCGGTTTTCACCTTAATGCATCTTTCCACCCAATCACCACACACACCATCTTCATGGATATTCTTAAAAGAAAGATAAACGGATGAAGCCTGAGGACCTTCGAATAAACGACGCACTCTTTCGGATTTGGGGGAGCACCAATACAGATAAGTAATTTCGGCAGAATGGGATACCATGAGCCAAGACGGACAGACTGTCGGACTGTTAATTGAAGAGTGGCTGGGACATATTAAATAAAAAAATATATTACAAAACATTTGAAACTGTAAAAGAGAAATAGCAGAAGATATGCTACATGAAACAATTCTGAAATTATAATAATAAAATTATACATATAATAGTAAAAAATCACTGTAACAATGATTGTAGGTCATTTCTGCCATCAGGAAGATGACTGAGAACTACCAAATTAACTCAGAGAATTAATATTAGCCTACTTTCAATTTGCGACAGTTAAGGGGTCAAATTCGTCTTAACGAGTTGCAACCCCTTGCTTCTGTACACAATACCGAAATAATTGTAAAAAATCGAAATTTCACTACTCATTACTCTCAGATGCATACCACACGGCAAGAGATGACATAAAGTTTTATTGTGTATTCAAACAAAGAGAATCAGAAACACAATTTTCGTTCAGTAATAAGGTGGGTCCAAGCAACTTATTTGTATATACGTTTCAAGAACGCTACACACTGTTCAGATTTACTCAGGCTATTATTCCTACGAGTCATGTAACCTATGATTGTGAACGTGTTACTTGGGGCTGCGTACCCTTGACCTAGGTTCTGAATAGCACCGGACACCAGCAAGTGTATCGAAATACCGTACCTCATCTCCCAACAAGAGTGTCATCGGACGGTCCCAATTCTTCCGAGAAACATAATGGTTAGGAAACTTAATAGATGCTATCGGAAAGTTTTCATTCAATGCTTCGTTGATTAACTCTTTTTTTCTTTTAAATGTTATCTCTGCAGCTTGACTGGTTAGGTACTACAGTCCTAGAAGTGTGCTTCACGGACTGCTTGACCCTGAAAAGAAAGGTACTACAGTCGTTCGAAACGTCGGTAAATATTTACCAGTCGGCACAGCGTATGTCGGTAAATATTTACCAGTTGGCACGGCGTAACATCCCGGAACACGTGCATCTTAAGCATCAGCGTGTAAGAATGTCACATCTTGCATAACACAGCAGAACGGAATTCTGTGCTCAAAACACGTAAAGTACACAACAACAATTAATTTCCACTGCATTATATAGTCTGTGTTACGACAGGTGCACAGCCTCTTCCAACATAAATTCTCCACAAAGTGCGATCTGCTAGTGCGGCTGAAAATCAAAACGCTGTTAATACGCACACGCACGTTCCACCTACGTTCCATCTAAAAAAAAAGGACGTCAGATATTCGCTCTTCTGGGATGTCACTCAGCGTAGATTGTCAGTTGTTTACCGACATTTGGCGACATCTTATCGGCCCCATCTTGCAAAAACATTCTTTTTACGTCACGCGCCTAATTTAAATTTCGTTAATACGGATGAATATTAATTACTTTGGGGGTTGTTTGACCGTGCATCTTCCTCATGAAATAAAGTGAAATTCCAACTTGATGCAGCAAGTAATTTTTATTGATGTATTCTTAGCTCGAAATGTTTCGGGTATATACGCCCATCATCAGGAGCATTTTTGGGTGGGTGGTGGTCTTGAGAGCCGTTGAGTAGGTCATGTGTACGGTGCGGATGGTGCATAGCACCATCCGCACCGTACACACATTATTTGATAGAACATATCTTATATGCACGGTCAGCAAAACGTCAAAAAACATTGGTTGTCCACTGTATGGAAATGCAGTGTTGCCAACCATCAGTTGCGATTTATGGCGTATTTCTGGTGTTTGTTCTGCGGCTCTCTTATTACTTTAGGCTGTGATTTTTTTAAATCATCTCAGTTGAAAAAAAAATTATTTGCTGAACACACAGCGCCTGCCTGCCGGTTCCTCATATTTCTATTTATGCTGATCTATTCGAATTATTATTTTTGTGTCATTGGACTGAATTTTTATTAATGACTTAATACATTTCTGCTGATTTGTTTGCACTAATTTTGCGGAATATAACGTCGGAAATTGTGGACTTTCGCCGCCATGTTTGTATTTTTTTATGCTTAATGTTTATGTATGTTATCTACTCCGCACCAAATTCCACATGCTTAACTCCAGGTATCATAATTTGTAGCCAAGAAACAGAGATTAACTCTCGATTTGTTAGTTTTTCGCATGGCCGCCATGTTGTTAGGTAACAATTTCAACAAAACTTTTGTTACAAAAGTTCCGTATTATCCAAAGGTCTACTACCACACACCATTTCAGGAAACCAAAGTAAGTATCGCAAGTGACTTATCTTAGAAGTTGTTCTTACTTTTTTTAGGAATTTTTAAATTGTGTTGTTTGTGAAAATAGGTCAGCTAGTTGAAACGCTGAAATGCTCCCCCTTCCCCCCTCTCACTCTCTCTCTCTCTCTCTGTCTCTCTCACACACACACACACACACACACAAACATAAGGCATAGTGATCTAATTACCTTTTTTCTTGCGGAAATATAATTGTTGAAGTTGCGATATCACACAGAATTATACACACACAAACACTCACCAAGTAGCACTGCTCTGAGCAAGTGATCGGCCCGTCGCAGAGGCCGCTGCCTACACAACACACAACAAACACAAGAGATGAACATCCGTGCTGTCAGTGGGACTCGAAGCCGCGTTCCCAGCAATCAAGCGACTGCAGACCTACGCCTTAGACCGCACTCCCACCTGGATGGGCAAAGTAAATTCAGTAGTCCGGCTTAAGCATGCCAATATTCTGATCGAAAACAGTAGGCATATAAGACACAGGGTCAGTTGGAAGGAGCCTTCCCTAGGTTTGGCAGCGGCCGATTTGTGTGGCAACCTGATTGGTCACTTAGCACACCACTGTGCTAGCCATCAGCGGGGCTCTCCCGATAACCATAAGATTCATTCACGCTGAAGACGGAAACTGCAACTTTTGCCGAAACGACGGGAAGATTTTTTTCATCTATGGCAGTGATTCCCTTCCTGGGGTATGCATACACCCAGGGGCGCGAACCAGGTAATTTAGTGTATGCGAAAAAAATTTACTAATGGCGCGAAAAGGCACATACTTATCTACAGTTACAACATATAGCCAAAATTTGAAATAACGTCAATTATGTTAATTACAAACATTTTGCTAATGTGAAAGGTACAATTTATAGAAATAGGCCGCCAAGGGGTAGGCAAGTGAAAAAAGGGTGGGAACCACTGCTCTATGGCACTCCAAGTAACGTAATTAGAGTTTCATGTATCTACCGCGCAGGTATTATTTTGAAACTTGTGGTAAATTTTATTTGTGGAATTTTGTAACAAATCTGTTTATCGTTTTGGTAGAGTAGGTTATAACTGTTCAGAATACACAGTGGGAAGTGAGTGGATTTGCAAGAAGTCGTCTGGCGTAGCATCCCACTGGGCCTGAATCTTTTCAAAATATGCTCATTCTCTGTCTTCAGAGAAATCCGTTGATATTGTTCATCCTTTAGTTCTGCCCACTCACTCGTCCGGAAGAAGGCAGACCTGTAGTGCAGGCGTTGAGGATCTCACTGCGGTCTTGATGAAGACTTTAGACTACTGGGATATGATGTCCTCTCGTCGAGTAAGTAATTCTGGACGTTTCGAAGGATTCTGATGACTGCGTCTTAAGAGTCAAGCAGTCTAAGGCGACTGTATTGCAGTGTAGGCAGCACGATCCATCGATACATCGGGAATCGTTTACCCAGCGACAAGCGTGCTACTGGAGGTGCATTTTCGGATTTGAACGTTTCTCAGAAACTCAGTGGTCCGTTCAGTCATCCCTTTCAACACCATATTTCTTGTACCATGAATGTTTTGTGCGGTGCAGTTCCCGATTTGGCATATACTGAGACTGTTGACAGTGAATAACCACGATGTATATTTACTTTATTACAATATATTTCCGTCAACACAACTAGCATTTAAAGTATACCATTAATGCTACATGTTTCGACTTGTGACAGTCATCATCAGGCTGATCTAAGAATCGTTTAACATTTTACAGGTTTTATTTTGAGCATTTGGGATCCCATACGCCTTATACCGTATAATATTGTGAGGTAACTTATCTATACGCTATTGTGTGTAATATTAAGCACGTGGTGTGAGCGAAGCTATTTGCTGGCCGTTGTTCTTCCACTACGTGACTTTCTGCAGGGCGAAACGTGTCGCATTAATGGTATACTTTAAATGTTAGTTGTGTTGACGGAAACACATTGTAATAAAGTAAATATTCAGATAACACAACGGGATGACTTCATTCAAACCACGATGTACTTTTGAAAGAACCGGGATACTGCGCAGAACAAGACAAAGCTAATACAAACTCTTAAAATGAAGAAAGCTGTATTGTGAACAGCTTCCTAAAGCGACAGCTTTTGACGCTTGACTTACCTGTGCATGATCAATATACAATCGTGAGGCCTGATTTACGAGTTCTTGACTACATTAGGACGTTGATTGAGTGACAACGTAACATACCTGTCATATGAGTTGGAGCCTGTGTTCAAGTAACTGATAGACTGCTTTAGAAATAAAGTAAGAAGGCAGAGTTCATCCAATAATAGGCCATCAAGGATCGGAGGTAGAGTAGAGGTATAGCTTTACTCTTTCTTTAACAACTGGGCTAGATGAGGTGGGTGATCAAAGTCATGCTCCGGCCGCTTTACCCTCGGGAAAGAACCGGTCCCTTTTGCACAGAAGATTGTATGGGTTCCAGGGCTGGTCTGGACGGGTGCGGAAAACCTCGCCGCCACCGGGAATCGATCCCCGAACTGTCCAGCCCGTCGCGAGTCGCCTTACCGGCTGCGCTATACTGGCCAGGTTTAGAAATTCTAATGTGTTCTTGAAATGAATGTACTGAAATAAACAACTAAAGACATTAGAAATGTTTTGATCTCTAGAGCCGGTACAGCAACTCGTTTAGTGACTAGATTACTGACTGAATGACCGATGAGCCGGGATTAGATTCTAGACACGGCAAGAGATTCTTGTTTGCAGCGAAGCGGCCAGTATGACTTAGAAACACATCCAACATTCTGTTCAAAGGGCACCGGCGACAGGACGTGAAGCTGGCCACTCACCTCCATCTAGTGCCGAGGTTAAGTATGCATGGAGCTATAGCTCCACTCCGTCATACTCCTTTATGGAGTAGAACTTAATTAAGTACAATGGCAGCAGTATCTTTGAAACTGAATGTGCGAAGTAATAAACATTGCGGTTAATTTGATCATGAATATATGCCGTTACAGTCTGCAAGCGTTTACACTCGTACGATACTCGGCCACATGTTATTATGCCCCCCAGTGGGTCTGCTTAATTCCCGCGAGTTAATCACATGTGCAGCAATTTGCAGGAAGTTTTTACAACGTAATAAAATTCTGTCTGAGACGTCTAGCCCGTTATTGGATGGCTGTATTTATATAATTTCAGTAGGCATGGGGTCCCAGTTGTTTTCATGATTGTACCTTGTTGATGCCGACTCTAAAATGAAGTTGTCACATTAGGAGAGTCGCAGGTGTTACTGTTTTCAATCTCAGCCACTGATTGCTTGCCTCTTCATTCACTAATAGGTTAGGGCGCTTTAATTTGTGATCAAAAAGTTCGTTCGTTCCCGGCAACAGTTGCGTTTGATCTACGTTCTCGCGCCTTCTGATTGTAGATTTGATTGCCCATTCATTTTTCCAACGTGAATATCTTTATATTGTTTGTGTTTTTTGTGGTAGTTTTCTTCATTCTGTAAATCCCGAAAAAAAAAACTGACCACCTGTCCGACCGATTTTTAAGAGTGGTCCTTAAAGCTGCCAAAGAGTGAAGAATCCGTCCAACTACTCTTGCAAGGATATTGCATACCTTTGCTGATTGGGCTGCAGCTTTGTCTTCCAGCTTGGTCTGTTACGATCACATCGCCATTTCCAGCTCAATCTCTTATGGTCACTTCCCGTTTTCCACCTCAGTCCGTTGTGGTTACATAACCTCTTGGAACTCTGTCCGTTATGGTTACATCACCTCCTGGAACTCTGTCCGTTATGGTTACATCACCTCTTGGAACTCTGTCCGTTATGGTTACATCACCTCCTGGAACTCTGTCCGTTATGGTTACATCACCTCTTGGAACTCTGTCCGTTATGGTTACATAACCTCTTGGAACTCTGTCCGTTATGGTTACATCACCTCCTGGAACTCTGTCCGTTATGGTTACATAACCTCTTGGAACTCTGTCCGTTATGGTTACATCACCTTCTGGAACTCTGTCCGTTATGGTTACATCACCTCTTTCAACTCAGGCCGTTATGGTTACATCACCTCCTGGAACTGTCCATCATGGTTACATCACCTCCTGGAACTATGACCGTTATGGTTACATCACCTCCTGGAGCTGTCCGTTATGGTTACATCGCCTCTTCTTCACCTTCCATTGTGTCTGCTTGATAGTTGTTTATGATTGAAGCAAAGTTTAAGAGATTTTATCAGTAGATGAAGTCAAAAGGCTGCCCTTGTGCAAGCCATTAAGGCATAAGAGGTAGAAGGAAAGGTATAGTTCCACTCGTTCTTAAACTCGGCACTAGATGGAGGCGAGCTGTCAGCTTCACGCTCTGGCCGCTTTACATCCTGGCAAAGAATGCCCTGTACACATATTTTAATCTGTACTATCTGCTTACGGCCGTGTTCATTTTATTTCTTCTGTCACGCGGACAGGCCGCTCGGAACCGAAATTGGCCTGTAGAATGAAAGCAACCTGTGCTGTGCTGTGCTGTGCACGGCTGACAGTGTCCTTGTGTGTGTAGGCCTGCATAATGGCTGCAGTTTTCGGTTTCCACATTCTGCATCTAACGTTACGGATTGATATACAGAATGGTGATATACGCCTTTAAAAACTGTATGTTGAAAGTTTGTGTCCAGCGCTATGTGTCACCTTAGAGTTCAGGTCAGTTCTCTTAGTGTTTCACTTTCAAATATTGCTAACCTTTCTTCTGACGACTGAGTCATTATTCCTGCTTTTCAGCCATAGCTTATTATCGGTCGGATTAGAGTCTTGTAGATTCTGAGCTTATCTTTTCTATGTGCTAGTCGTGATCTATGATGGGTAATACGCAACTCTTTTCCAGTCGATACGATATAAGGTCCCAGAAGACTTGAATTTTCAAAGTTATGTTTGTCTTGTGAAATCAAGTATTCCTTAATTGATATTAGAACGCGTTTGCAAGTAAATCTTGCAAGATATTGCCTGCGGGGAATAGCTTATCCGTGTTTGTGATAAGATTTCAATCACAAACCGCCTGAAGTTGACAAAGACTGGTTGTAGAAGCAGCACACGCACAGTCTTGTGTTGAAAAATGGGGTCCTAATTGTATTAACGGTTTAGTCTTGTGTTGAAAAATGGGGTCCTAATTGTATTAACGGTTTGTAAACGAACGACACTATCCAATTTGTCTCTGTATCAGTGTGCTACGGCATTCAAATAGGTCTGTCGTATGGAAGGATAGGAGGAGGGCTGTTTGTAAATTGTGGCCCTCCCACGAAGTACACAAATTGGGAACCGTGCCGCGTTTTCCATCTCTGACGTGGGTATAATATGTAGTTACAGCATCCTCATCTGAGCGAATAACATTCTTCGTCTCCTGGTTTTCCTGGTCTGCCTTTACAAAGAGACGACTTTCGAATGTGTCTTGAACAAGGGTTTGTTCGACCACACATGGTGACATTGTATGGATGGAGATACAACGGGGAGTGCCAGATGACACGTGCGGCTCGTGAGCGTGCCCTTTCACTTAGATCTGCCCTGCGTGGTGGCATGGGGGATGTTCAGGAAGAAAAATTGTTAGTCAAGTGCAAGTCAACGATCATTTTTATGTATTTGAATGTTCTGTGGCGGCTTTCATTCTTTTTACTGTCATTGTTGTGTTTTATTGGTTTATTATTCTTTACGAGATAGTTTAATAGCGTCGACTGGAAAATAATTTTTTCTTGTGTGTATGTGTGTGTACATGTGTGTGTGTGTGTGTGTGTGAGACTTATATTCTGTCTTCCAATCGTGTACATTCGAAATCACAAAATAGAAGCCGCAATGCATACGGTGACACTAAGTAGACTTGCGCGTTATAAGATGGAAAAATACTTGTATAAAGTTTGAACTGGTTGAAAAATAAGGTACTAAAATGTAACGCCGATATTTTCTTCAACAAACAGTCCGATGTAACCAGTTGTAGAATACAACTGTCAATTGTGTTGTGCAAAGACGGTTTAATTCTCTAAAATTTGTATAAAGTTGATGCGAAAGCCTATACGAAAACCTACGGACTAAATGGATGTGAGTGGTTAGGTTCACGCTCCAGTCGCATTGCCTGCGTAAAAAAATATTCCGTGCCGTAGGTATAAAAGAAAAATGTCTGGAATTCTGTCCTAATTTTGGGTATGAAGTTGTTATGAAGAGAGATAGTGAGTGCAAACAGCGGCGGGCTTGTTTCAGAGTTGATTGTGTGTACATGTTAGCCAAAGGAAAAAAAAGCTCTCTACAATATACTCTCTTTTATCCGGGGTAATGGTGGGGAGGGGGTGCACGGGTGATTAAGAAATACGAGTAATACAAAGCATGTTTTTTGACATTCAGAGGACCGTGCGTCGTGATATATTCTTATAATAAAAGCTAACGAGATGCACAAATTCTCATCTATTTGCTTGGCTGTCTGCTAGCGTGGTCAGGAAAAACGCTAGAAGAGAGCCAACAGAACTAGCATGACAAATACCTGCTGCGTGTATACGGTGTTGAGATATTCCTGATGATGGACAGTGGACCTCTCCGAAACATGTAGAGTACTTTATCAAATAAATTGGAGAAATTGTGCATCTCGTTGGCTTTTATTATAAGAACCAAAGCGTATACTTTGAGCCTTGAAAAAAACTGTATTATATATATATATATATATATATATAT
>Ga0123354_10014158_pt1 | contig 12409 bp, 9 predicted proteins | sample TergutLab28metaG_2_FD_97872 | JGI IMG/M metagenome (GOLD analysis project Ga0123354, IMG submission 97872) | Labiotermes labralis P4 segment gut microbial communities from Petit-Saut dam, French Guiana - Lab288 P4 | ecosystem: Host-associated > Arthropoda: Insects > Digestive system > Gut ... | reverse complement strand
CAGTGACGGTACGCTCTCAGACTCACACGAAGCACAAACAGTAACCAGTGACGGTACGCTCTCAGACTCACACGAAGCACAAACAGTAACCAGTGACGGTACGCTCTCAGACTCACACGAAGCTCTGGAAGAACCTCGGGTACCGACCGACTATTAAGCCTGGTATATCCTTATTCTGCTGTCCGCACACAATGTGAATGATGTGAATGTGTGTTTGTGTGGTGCACTACGGAACACCTCGTCATTTTCATACTGTAAATGGGCATCAAAGAGACAGCAGAATCTTCTGCCTTCCTGGTAGCTATATAAGAACATAATCTACAGACTGAAACATCAATAAATGTAATTTAGCCCATTAAGGTCCTCGCTCTTCTGTGATGTTACGCGGAGTAAGATGGTATTGGCTTACCGACGTTTCGGGACAGCCTACCGAGCCCATCTGTAATGTTAAAGCGTTGTCGGTAACCAACTGACATCCTACTCCGCGCAACGTCCCAGACGAAACCACAGAGCAGCGGCGGCCTGAAATCTCGTACCTTTGCCCGTTGTTTGATATGGGCGTCGAATATTGAGGGACGAGGGCGTTAGAGAATATGGCGCGGTGGGATACATCGGGACCTCACAGACAGCACACAGCAGACGACAGGAAAAAGATGCATAATGAGGAGCTCCAAAGTTTACAGTTTCTACTCCTCACCAAATATTATTGGGTGATCAATACAAGGGGTGAGATTGGTGGGGCATGTGGCACGTGTGGAGGAGAAGAGAAATGACTACAGATATCTGGTGTGGAAACATAAAGGTATGTGACCATTCGGAAAACACAAGTGTAGATAGGAGGATAATATTAAAGAGGATGCGTAAGAAAATTGCTGGCAGGAAACGAACTGGATCGATATAGCTCAGGGTTGGGACATTCCGGCTCCGTAACGTGCGGGACGTTTCGTTACCACCTGCGGAGCGGAACGGATTGCTCCTCAACAAGGAGTCTGCTCCATTAAGTAAGTAAGTCAGTCGGTCAGTCGTACACCCCACTGAGGGTTCTTCCCGTTTATCGGTTTTTACATTAAACACACATCCAAAAAAAGCCAAGTCCATGTGATGTGACGATGTGTTGTGTTGATCAGTTTTTACCGAAAGCAGGTAACACAAAGGCCACTGAACACAGCAGTGTACATACGGAACACAAAGCACTTTGTCACAGTTTCTGTCAGACATCACCTAACATATAAGGTGTATACAAGCAACCGTATTTCCAGCATGAGTGAAAAGACTCTACGACATACTGCAGCTTCCAGAGTGAGCGCCGGTGATAACGAGGCCAGAGGATAAAGATGCTGCATGCATTGCCGAAGAACTTCCCCGAACTTGTGCCAGTGTGTTTACGTAGGCATTCCAACCAAAGATAACAACATATTATTTACGTTAGGTCAGGGGTGCACAAAACCCTGCTCGCCAGGTCACCGTGGTGACAATTTTGTGCAGTAGCGCCTAATGTCTGTGAGCCTTCATGTCACCCTCCTGGCGCCTAGAATTTTCAGGTGTCTCCTAGATTTTTAGAAAAGTTGTGTACCCCTGTGTTAGACCACACAGTCCTACATACAGCCTGCATGCTAATGTGTCCGTGTATACAGAAGCCACTGCCCTCGGTCTGGGACAGCAAATCCCACGAACCATTACTCCCATCTTTCACGATATCTCTCTCCGCTCTCACGGTTGTAAAACACTACATTTTGGGCCAGAATACATGAGAAGGGTCACATGAAATTAACACACTTCAAGCGTCTGAGCGCATAATGACGTCATGTTTTAAATGCGTGGGTCACGACAGTCACTCTCCTTGAACTGCCGGGCCAGTTGGTTACTGAACATAAGTTGTGTCCTCATGTGTCCGGAAAGGCTACGAACACTGCAACACGTATCAGTAATCGCGGTTCTGCTTCCAGAATTCGAACCGTGTGCCTTCAGAATACAATGCCTAGAAACATGACATACACAATTAAAGAATGTTTTCCTCTACATTAAACGCCTCACATAAACTGCTAAGTAAATATAAACGTGATACAACACGAGTAAGCACTGGCATGTGTCTGTGTGCATGGGCCGCGATAGCTCAGTCGGTATAGCGACTCGCTACGGACTGGACGGTCCAGGGATCGAATCCCGGTTGGGGCGAGATTTTCCGCACCCTTCCAGACCGGCCTTGGGGCCCACCCAGCCTCCTACACAAGGGGTACCGGGTCTTTTCCGGGGGTAAACGGCCGGGGCGTGGCGTTGACCACCCACCCTATCTATTACCGAGGTTAAAGAAAGAGTACAGCTACACCTCTACTCCACCTCAGGGCCTTCGTGGCCTTGTCTAGTGAGAACGTTACCTTTACCGTTACACATACACAAAATCATATTCTAAAAGAAGAGTGTGGGGATTGCGATTTACATGCACAGGGCGGTATCAGGCATCTGTCACAATGTATGTAGCTTCTCAGAAAGTTTATATGGCGCCCATACAACCAGATTAGCGGGCACTAAATAAAACTTTAAAAATAAATTACCCCCCATGCTTGAAATCTGTAACAGCCACTGCCGTGTGGCTGTACTTGGGCCTGCTTCTTTGTTGTCGCTGATAAAACAGCTTTCCAGGGCTGCATTTTAAATTTTTAATGGACCCTGGTCACTCGAAGTTTAATTCAGTGTGTGGATTCGATATTCTAACGTGTAATTGGATGTGAACTGCAATCCGTTGGCTTCTGGTGTCGTGGAAGAACCTGTTATTTAGTACAGCTTCGTTCCCTTCGCCTTCCAGGCACACCCACAGCTCAAGAGGCGAAATAAATGAGAGGCAAACGGACAGGTCTTGCAGATGTGATGCACGTGCGAACAGAGACCACGAGCACAGCAAGAACAGCTCAAAAATCACATTTCACATAACTTATTTATTGTAAACTTATGTATTTCCGTCAACACAACAACATTAGAATTAATGTATTATTGCAACATGTTTCGACTCAGGAGAGTCATCTTCAGGCTGATTACTTAAGAACAGTTAGTACATTATACCCTTTGCAGTATCGTACATGTACCTATTGCATTAGGGATCCCATATGCATTACATTGTGTGAGTACATTTCACATATTCGACTCACATAAATGTAGGCATCACGTTCTCCACAGCAATGGACTTCCAGTAACTTTATGCAGTCCAGCAGTTTCTGTATTAGTGTCACATTTTACAGTTTGGCGCCAGGCTGGCTTCGGGAAACATGACGACCTTGCTTTGATGTGTTGTTGCATCCTAGTTAGCATGAGACGCAAAGTAATGACTGTTAGGACAAAGCACAGCGTATGACCATTCACCTCCATCCAATGTCGAGGCCAAAAATGATTACAGCTACACCCCCCTTCTCCAAACGCACATGGATATCTCTGCTCTGCCTGTGGATAGAGACGAATAGGTGTCCCTCCATACAGTTCAACCTGCCACGTCGGACTTCTGCACCACAGTAAAAACATGTCAACATTTATCATCCTTTGACGTCACATCACAACTGCGTCCTGGAATGCTCCTGCTCACAGACTTGGAAAGGGACAAATTGTCAAGTTGAAATTAATAATGTCCCCGCATCTGTCATGGACAGAGCAATAAAATGAAACATTCAATAACACAATAATAAGACGTGATCATGAAGACCTGAAACTAACAGTATCGTTTCGAAAGTAATTAATTCTTTAAAGAATAAAACTGAAATGAATTCTGTTTAAAGCCCCAGTCCGTACCGCGCAGTAAACACTCTCCGTCTCGGTTATAAAAACCAGTCAATTAATGTTGTATAGGGAAATAATCGCTGTTTGTTCTGAGATCCACACAAAATACATAAATACAGCTGTGTTGGGCTGAAAGTAGAATTGCTGAATGTTAAACCTGGCGGTACGTATAGTGACCGGTGGACTTGAAGAGAGTGCAGCATGTCAGAGACTTCTGCTGGAATGCTCGCACTGATACGCGATACAGGACGAAGACACGCCAACACGTCTGAATCCTACCAACGGCCAGCTGCGCCTGTACTGTACATAGGCCACACTAAAAACGGACACAAAAGTCTTGTGTCACGATGGACAGAGGGTTGAATCATACACCTCCCGTGTTCAGGATCATATTTTGGATGCGGTATCAGGGGAAGGGTTGTCTTAATATTGCTAAGAGAGTTTCTTTTGTTGTTGTAGATTCAAAAACCAGCTAAGATTGTAGCTACAGCATGACCGACATAGAGGATGATTGTACAATAGGCCATTTTCTGAGTCGCCTGAATTCAGAATGAATCTGACACACTTGAAATGTATTTAGGAATGATCACCGTCAGCAAATGTACCGCCCCTAAACCAGCCCGGTGACCTTCTTACATTTCCTGACGTAAAAACGCGGAAATTTCATAATTGCACGTAGCTGCCACTTGTGTATTGTCACCACTTACTACACTACAAGCGGTGTGGAAATTTGTATTCGCACTTTATAGATTATGACCAGTTTCCAGGTTCACTTTCAGCACACCTTTGTCCTCCTTAGAAGTGTATGCAGTAGGCAATGGATTAACGTTGAGGTTATATGAATTCTGCAGTGGAAAAAAAGATTGCAGACAAGCAGGACCATCTAACGACACGAAACAGAACCCGCTGTAGGTGCTTTACACAACTAGATTTGGCACAGTATCGATTGTTTAACAGCGCACATAAACAGCTCTTGAACAGTGGCAGAAGGAGCTGAATGTACAACTGCCGAGCACTAAATTGCCTCAAATAGCTGAGCTGTCTTCAGAGATATCTCCGCGTTCAATTCGCTCTGCTCTCAGCAAGATACAGGCCTCACACGGCTACTTGCTCATATGCGTCCATCTGAAACAAAACCGCTGGCCTTAAACGGTAGGAAACGAACCTCAGCAAGCACAGTACCATTTTTTTAGGTTTCTGTGACCGTGCATCGTGAGCAAAGTGTGAAGAGAGAGAAAACCAAAAAGATGCAACAATCAGATGTTTATTATCAACTTCTGTCTCAACATGTTTCGGGCATCTTTATGCCCATCTTCAGGAGAACAAAGACCGCAGCGCCCCACAACCGCTACCAACCACATCCAGCAGAACCAGCGCAGCACACCACATGCAGCAACACACGGTCTTTGTTCTCCTGAAGATGGGCATAAAGATGCCCGAAACATGTTGAGACAGAAGTTGATAATAAACATCTGATTGTTGCATCTTGTTAGTTTTCTCTTTCTTCACACAGTACCATTATTACAGAATATTGTACAAAGAACTTCAAAGCTTCCTGTAACTGAGACAATAGACAAATAACACACTTTTGTAAAATTCTTCTCAAACAAAACCATTTCTCCAGTGATGGTAATTTAAACAACCAAACTGAAGGTCTGAAAATGGAATCTCCCTCTTCCGCATTTTTTTTTGTATTTTTTCGGAAATTTATCTACAGTAACGCGAAGTTAATAGTTCTACACGCAATCTAATGCAACACCAGGTCCTGGGCGACACGTGTGCCGATGTCCCACGTCGTCACCCGTGACAGCACCGACGGTGCAGGTGCAAACAAAAGCTCTGAGTACGGCAACTTCCTGACATCTGCCGACACCAGACCAGTATGTTGCATCCTTTTGTGTGCACCGGCATGAACAAGCACGAGACTGCTAATGTCTCTTCCTGCAACACCAACTGACGTCGTGAAATGAAACATTCGTTTGTTAACAGTTTGTCTCTATTTGTGGGAACTAAAGTAACGTTGTGCTGCCGGTCCCAGTGGCCGCGCAGTCTAAGGTGTGGGTCTCGCCTGCTGAGATTGTGGGTTCGAATCCCACTGGTGGGCATGGATGTCTGTCTGTTGTGAGTGTTGTGTGTTGTCAGGTAGAGGTCTCTGCGATGAACTGATCACTCGTCCAGAGGAGTCCTACCGATTGTGGTGTGTCTGAGTGTGATCGTGAATCCTCGATAACGAGGAGACCCTGGCCCACTGGGGCTGTTGCGCCATGGTAAAAGAAAAAGTGACATTGAACTGTGTATCTGCGATAGGCCGATATTACGTAATGCGTTTGTGGTGATAAGTGGAAGACACTGAGAATGAGCACAGTGACAGGGCTATCCCACAGGATACTCTGGATGCTGCATAGCACATTTGGACGGACTGACGGCCACTCGGCAGTCAATGAGCAGTGATTGTGTTGAGACAGAGAAACAAACAATCATCGCAAAACTCGTCTTTGTCGAGATCTGACCCAGGACCCTTTGAATTTCATTCTCATGCCGCAAGCGTCTATTATTTAAATTTTTGTCTTCAAACATTGAAGCAGTAAACAGATGACTGCGCTTTCCGCTCTTCTGGGACATTACGCTGCGTCAATGGGTAAAGGAATACCGACGTTTGGAGGCAACCTATCGTCCTTATCACGCAAGGTCGAGAGGTCTTGGTGCAAATAAACAGTCTAAGCGCATTGCCAGAAGACTTTTAAATGCCTACCCTGATAATGAACGATATAATTCGAAACGTCGGAACGTTGGGAAGGACCCACCCGACAGCGTCACAGCCCAAGAAGGTATAAATCCTCTATCTTCCGCGTGACGCGTTTGCTGGGACAGCAGAACAAGTCTCGCTGCCCCACAGCACATTCTACAAAGCTTCAGAACTTTTTAGGCAGTGATAGTTGGAATATAAAGGACGGGGGGTGTGCAAAAACCACATGGCTAAGTGTCGTGGAACAGCCCGTTTCTATACCTTTCAGACTGACTTTGATTCGGGATCAAACGGTAAAAAACATGAAACATCGGATGGCTTAAGAAGGCGAATATTTTGGGTAAAGTTCGGTGTCCAGCCGAGGTGGCTTCAGCTGGACACTGACTCAGTCGGTAAGAACAGTCTGCAGCACTCCTTCACCACAGCAAGCCGCCCACAAACGAACGTCCCCATTCTTCAGAAACCAAGCTCCCTGAAAAAGGTGTTTGTTAAAATTCAAAATCCCACGGTTAAGCTGCGAACAAGGGAACGGTGCCACAGTTCGGGGGGAAGCCGCTGGCCCCACCGCGGGGGTTCAGGTTTGATCCCAGATCATTTCATGTGGGATTCAGTACGGAGAATGGTTTCCCTCCGCGTTCTCCCATTTTACTCTGACAGTATCATTCCATAAATGCTCCATACTCAATCATCTGCTACCAACGTTGCATAATCTTAGCAACTGAGGGCGTCGTTAAATAAACACACTTAAAAAATAAAACTGGATAAATAAAACATAAACCGATTCCAGTTTCACAGTGCAAAGTTTTAGAGAAAAACTGACCATTTTTTTAAGAAGATTTTGAATAAGCAGTGTAAGATAAAGTGCTGTGGTGACTGCCAAGTGGGTACAGACTGCGAAATGAGTTCTGACCGACAGACAGACAGGAGGCAGCAACGAACACACAGCACGACAGTCGAAGGGCTGCTGGAACCAGAATTTCCCGCAGTGGGCAAGTGCTATCAGAAGATACGGCTGATCGCTACGGCAGATGATCGCAGTTCGAAACCCGATGGTGCATCGACATTCCTGGCTGGGGAAGTACCGGATAATACCGGATTGTACCGCAGCCTAGATTATTCGTACGAGTTTATAACTTCTCTCTCGGAACACACAGTTTTAAATTTATCTGAATGGGATAAATCATATTAATTTATTGCAATTAGAGTTAAAATTCTGTTATTTTTAGTCGCTGGAACAGAAAAGCAGGCTGCACGTTATATTAACTCCTTAAAGCCCAGTGGTCACTATATGTACCGCACAGTGGTCACTACATGTACCATCAGTTTAACATTCAACAATTCTATGTCCTGCCCACACAGTGTATTTATGCGTTTTGTGTGGGTCTCAGAACAAACAGCGATTATTTCCCTACACAACATTAACTGACTGGTTTTTATAACTGAGAGGGAGTGTGTTTACTGCGCGGTACGGACTGGGTATTTAAATGTGTTTGTGTTTAAAAGGTTAATGTTGGAGTCCAACATGGCAACGCGTCGCCACACTCCTCACTGTGCGGCTGTCAGCATGCGTCAGGTTCGTCTCCTGCTCTGCTAAACAGAACCAACTGAGCAAACGCAAAATGATAGCATCTCATTGCACTAACAGCCGCTCGCAATCACATCACACCAAATTGTACCTTCTAAGATAAAAAATGTTCGTCAATTCTTGTGTTCTTTTGGACCGATGGAGTCGGCTGTCGACTCAGACGCAAATATTTGCCAATTGACGTCTGAAATGTTGACTGCAGTGAATGCCAGTTCGGTCAGTTTGTTATCAGCACATCACAAGAAAGCAACAATTCTATCCTGAGAAATGGATGCAGCAGGTACTTCCGAAACTACACGGCGTCATATAGAAGACCATAACTTTGATTGAGCTGTCAGACGATGCTGCAGTGCATTGAGAGAGCGAGTGAACAAAACGCCAACATGGTTGGCAGAGTGTGCGACGTGTCAGATAGGACTTTCGCTTGCGCAGGGAACACCAACCAGTTGTACCCAAATCAAGCCTGTGGCACAGAGTTGCCCTGGAATCATCAAAGGTCAATCGGAGGTCTTAAAGCCTTTAGCTCATTCTTCTGTTAATTACACAGCAGGTAGGATATCCGCCATAATTACAGGACGGAGCCAGTGGAACTACAACGGTAAGAAATTCGAGAATTTGTGACTTTTTGTAACTGTTCATCGTCTGTGTTCGACTGGATTAATCTCTTCAAATGTCTCGCTAAACAAATCGTTACAAAATGGCTATACCGTAGCATGTCACTGCAATGCGGTATTATCGGATTGCATCTATTGAATTGGGATTTCAGCTACGCTGAATTGTGCGTCCTGCAAACCGAAACAAAACGTCCACTAATTATAGCGGCCAATAACACACCGGCTGACCGGCCAACACCACAAAACATCACAGCATGACGGTTTTTGGAACATTTTAATGTAGAAATGTTTATATTGATACTGTCTGAGAAAAATCGGTTGGAAGTAATTCAAAAGTGATAAATCGATAAACCACTACACTACAACACAGATCCTCCCTCCTACACTACAACACAAAATTTCCGTCCTACACTATAAAACAAATCCTCCCTCCTACACTACAACACAAATCCTCGCTCCTACACTATAACACAAATCCTCGCTCCTACACTACAACACAAATCCTCGCTCCTACACTACAACACAAATCCTCGCTCCTACACTACAACACAAATCCTCCCTCCTACACTACAACACAAATCCTCACTCCTATACTACAACACAAATCCTCCCTCCTACACTATAACACAAATCCTCACTACAACACAAATCCTCCCTCCTACACTACAACACAAATCCTCCCTCCTACACTACAACACAAAACCTCCCTCCTACACTACAACACAAATCCTCCCTCCTACACTATAAGACAGATCCTCCCACTTATCTCACAGCAGCACTGCAGCTTTAGCTCGATCTGTCCAACTGTTTAGCCCTGGCATCTGGATGCGCGTAAGGGGAAGTGTGATCAACCGAGTACTGTGAGGGCCGAGTTGTGCTTATTTGTGCCACATTGCAAGCGTGATAAAACAACAGGAGGCTAGGAAAGGAGAAGCTGGGCAGGCGACAGAGAGATGGAACGATTATGAAAGGAAAGGAAATGAGAGAAAGTGATAGGAGGGTACCATCAAATGACTGGACCTGACAGGGCTGTATCACAAAATAACTGGAAGTGACAGGGCTGTATCACAAAATAACTGAAACTGATAGGGCTGTATCACAAAATAACTGGAACTGATAGGGCTGTATCACAAAATAACTGGAACTGATAGGGCTGTATCACAAAATAACTGGAACTGATACGAGTATATCATAAAATGACAGAATCTGACAGCGGTACACGACAGAATGACAGAAACGGTCAGAGCTGCATCACACGTCAAGTCCCTCTTCCATCCTTCTGATTGTAATGTACATAATCAATACCTCATCCAGGTTTGTGGCAATGTCTACAGGCTTCACAGCGTCGTTAAATCAAGTTCATGAAGGCTTTCTGTTTCCAGAAACAACACCAACACTCAGAGACCAAGACGGCATCATCTGAAACCTGAGCCTGTCTCAAAGCTCCTCGCCATGAAGAAGGCAGAACTCCACGTATTCCAGACTTCGCACAACCAGCTACAAACTACAGTCGCTCGATCCCATCAGTAAGTCGCGGTTTTGTCTAGATGCCAGTCCTCCGTCTTCTGTTCGTAACGAATCGCCTCCACCAAAATAGCAGGCCACCGCTTTACCAGCGAGACACCGTTACGATAGAGAGTTTGAAATAAACACTTGGGCCGGGGAGGGGGGAGAAATAAATGTGGACGCAGATGAATGTATTCAGCTATTAGGCAGTCTGCCCATCTCGCCTATTCTTAGCTGCCATTCAAGACGCTAGTTGCAAACGACACATCGCAACTCATTCAGACATTCCTGTAGTCTGGTCTAGCAGATCGTCACTCTAACACAACTGTCTCCAGCATTTTAGCAAAAGTGGTGAACACTGCCTCCTGCTGAAAGCAATATATGTATACGAGACATAACTGTCTCACAAGCAAGACAAGTGCGAGTAACGACATACGACCGGAGTCTCAACCCCAGCAACAACACTGACTGTCGTACGGACCGTTCTAGAGCAGAGTTTCCGTTTTCCGCGTTGCTCATATGCATACAAAACACATAAACGTTCTGTGTGGGCGGAACGTAGAATTTTTTTAAATTTTAAATCTCTCGGTACACAAAGTAACCACTTGGCCTTAAATGGTCACCGTAACTATAATTACTGCCGTCACCACTTGTGAGCTGGCAGGCGTATATTAAACAGCGTTTTATAATTCATGTGGTTGAGGGTGGCGGGGGGGGGGGGGGGGGCAAGCCGACGGAAACAGTTCGGGGCAAAAAGGAAGGGGGCACTGAAATGTGTGGCCACAAACGAGAACTCTTTAAGGGTCACAGAAAGGGTCCGGAAGGGCGAGAAAAACAAAAAGAAAACAAACGGCCCCTTTCAGGGCCACATTGGATGGGTAACGGCAAGTAAGACTAGGCGCTATTTGAGGGAAGGCCAGAGACAAGACGCTCGCTGCCGCCTCAGATGACACCCTGACATCTGTCCATAAAATCGCTGAACCGCTCTTTACAGCCGCCTAAGTAGGCAGTTTCCAGATGCTAGTGTCAGTTCCATATTGCCATGCAACTCTCACTGCACACGATCTTGGCAACCGGCAGCGGTCACGCACTGCACAAAGCCTCAATTCGTTCCGACTGGATCGGTAGGTAACCATCTTGAACAGCTACGAACGTATCAGCTTCTCCATAAGGGCCATGCTTCAAATAGTTCGACACATGCATGCTTTGGGATTAAAAGACGAGTAATTTTGTGTTTATTGCAGGGCACGGTTTTTTTTAAAGGCCCCACATTCTGGTGAAAGTCCACTATTGTTAAATTTATTGTCTGTGAGAGCGAGAGATTGTTTGGGGGGGGGGGTGTAACGAAAGAGGTGCAGACTCTAGTCCAAGCGGAAAGTGGTTTCTAGCTTCGCCTTTATTATATATCTGTCCCTTGACACTGTCGTCTGCTTTAGGAGCCCCAGCCAATTTTACAGCCCCAACAAGTTCCAGTTTTATCTCGCAGATATTTCTTCTCCTCACCCCAGCTTTTACTGCTGTAATACCAGCTGAAGATTCAACCACAAGTACAGTCATTTGTTTCGCCACTGTGCTGTTCCTGTTTGCAGATCCTGAACAGTTTCCCGCCAACACAAAGACAGGCCGCACAACACACGCACAATTGCAACCCTCCCGTGGCGTAAGGATGCTTACGGACAATCACGTGTACAGAACTCGCATACTGAGACGGATTTCAGACGCTGTTCATATGGGTGAGTGGTTCCCGACGTTTCGAAAGATCCCCTGTTTTCCACTTCAGGGTAAAGCACTTGTCTGCACTTACATTTTGACACAACGCTCCGCCCCCCACCATGTTTTGAATTCAAAATATTATTAATTAATAAACTAATTAAATCATAAACGTCTCCAGGCGCCCCATAATGTTGACACATCCTACATGAAGCGTTTCATGCTCGATGGCTGACAACCTGTGACATGTTTGTAATCACCTACTGACTGTCAGATCACCAAATCGTAAGCCGCTGGAAGACTATCAAGTCATTTCCGAAGGTCGTTTGGGGCCTGTTGTTAAGGTTGTACACACGGGACGGTGGGAGCTACCGGTGTCACTCCGATCACGAACGTGGTCTATCTAATGCTAAGGCACACTTAAATTCCTGAACCAACCCTACACTTGAAACACCGGGGGGGGGGGGGGGCGGGAAGTATAGAAAT
>Ga0123354_10014154_pt1 | contig 12412 bp, 10 predicted proteins | sample TergutLab28metaG_2_FD_97872 | JGI IMG/M metagenome (GOLD analysis project Ga0123354, IMG submission 97872) | Labiotermes labralis P4 segment gut microbial communities from Petit-Saut dam, French Guiana - Lab288 P4 | ecosystem: Host-associated > Arthropoda: Insects > Digestive system > Gut ... | reverse complement strand
GATGTTCGAAACAGAAGACGGCATGTTGGTAACGACTGCTTGCAAGGGTTCGAATTATTGGAACTGCTCCGTCCATTTGTTTCGCTGTTACATCACGGGCATTGGCTAGTAAAGAACTTAAAACCAATAAGAAAACTTCAAATGGTTAAAAATAAGAAATGGAAAACTGGGTCATTTATATAACGAAACAAACTTTCTGTGACGAAGGAGTGAACAAAATTTTGATGGCAACATTAAGTAATACAGGGTGTTTGTTTTGAGTCTCGTATTTTGACTTTCCAATTTCACATTTTATTTGCAAATAACTGATGTATACTATTACTCAAATTGTAATTGTACTGAAGGCCTTACACACATCAGTCCAGCACGAAGCTAATTGGTGGGTCTGACCGAAAATTATTTTAATGCTCTATAATATTTTAATATTTTGTTAGTTCAAAATATCCCTAAAGACTCCCACGCTTTCCTGTCTTGTGGATTCCAGTTGTATATTTCTTCGTCGATATTTACTTAACACTTCCCTTACCCATACAAACGCGGTCTTTAAAATGTGGGAATTTACCATATTATATTTTCTACAAAGTGCCCTTCTTGAACTTCTTGATGTCAGCGTAAATTTGAACAGATTAAATGTAACATTTAATATAATTTTTCGCACATTGTGGTGTGTTTTGTCTTGTTTTATTGTCTCATTTTGTCTAAAGTGTTTAATGTATGCAGCATGATCTTTCTTTTAAATAAATTTATTCCTCATACATATTAAATGCTAGTCTGTTGGTTTTTCTTATACATGATTTCATTATATCGTTATTTGGTTTATTGCTTTCACCAAAGTAAGATTTGTTATAAAAGGTGTGCAAACCTATTGCAGTTATATTTATGTTTAATTTTCTGACGTAATAAATGTAATCTGTATTTTTTAATGATTTTCATCATTTATATGCAGAAAATACACAAGTACAGACGTTCCAAATACAACAGGAATGATGTAGTACAATAACATCACGAAAGCAACACACCTGCGATGTTGTTCACACTGAAAGTGCTCCGGTTGTATAACACTACAGACAGAGTTTACTTAAAGCGAGGTGATGGATCGAAGCAGGAATTGAAAACATTTTTGTGTTGATCAGCATGAAGCTTTACCTTGAAGGTTTATATTTTTGTCACCAGCCTGCGTGACACTAAACCAAGAGAGTCGCACAGGGAGAAAAAACATTTTAATATTTTCTACACAACTGTACCCACCTAATGTTGCCAACCTTCCGAATTGCTGCGATATAACACTAACCGTTACGGTAGCTGTGCAAAGCGATGTTCGAAACAGCAGGCGGCATGTTGGTAACGACTGCTTGCAAGGGTTCGAATTACTGGAACTGCTCCGTCCATTTGTTTCGCTGTTACGTCACGGGCATTGCCTAGTAAAGAACATAAAATCAATAAGTGAACTTGAAAAGGTGAAAAATAAGAAACGGAGAACTGGGTCATTTATATAACAATACAATCTTTTTGTGAAGAAGGAGTGAACAAATTTTTGATGGCAACATTATCTAATACAGGGTGTTTGGTTTCGAGTCTCGCATTTTGACTATCCAATTTCCACACTGTGTTTGCAAATAGCTGAAGAAATTTTATACTCAGATCCTAAATATGCTGAAGGCCTTACACCCGTCAATCCGGCACGAAGCCAGTTGGTGGGTCTGACCGAATAGTAATGTTGTGCTCTGTAATATTTTTAACACTCTCTTCATCGGTTGATTCTCTCTGTTTAAACTTAGGCTGCATTTATTACGCTTCCCGATAGCATTTTGAATTATTGTGTGCCAGAACAATAATATCATGATAGATAAACCCGCACTGTTTGCAGCGAATTTGTTAAACGCTGTAGCATGTCTCATTTTAAAAACCACATATTCTGCTATGTAGACATCTATCGCATATGTAAAATAAATCATGTTTCTGAAACAAGAACAAATGAAGCCAACGTACTTAACACAGCTAACTTCCTACTGTTTACTGTCCACCTCAATGGGCCAGAATATATCGTGGGAAGACAGTGGTTACCTCGGAAAAGCATTACTCCGCGTTACATGTAAGCCGAGCTGTCATTACCCTCTTCAGATCGTCCCGCCGCCAGTCTGTATATTGTGGCTCATCCTTGCATTCCGCACAACTGCACTGTTTATTGAAGATTTATTTAATTTTTTCCTTTACTCATGTCTAGTTTTGCGAACTGTCTTCTCGGTTAAGTTATTCCCATCAAAACTTAATAATCATTTCCTCCGAATACCACGCCTTATTGGTGACAAAATCTGTTAGCTACAGTTTCTTAATTTGACTTTCCGTTTTCATATTTGACTGCACATGGCGATGAAATTAAAATTATTTCCCTTTATTCTTGCAAGACAATTAATTGTAACCACGTTACAAGCAAGTGCTGTGACCTCATTGTGCATCGTGCCGGTTTGACACCGCCACAGGCTTCTGTGTGAGTGCAGTTTGTGTAGTTACAGACTTGCGGGTTACATACTGGGTGGGTGGATGGATGGTGGACGAATTGATGTTTCTACCGATCATGGCGAGAGCTACACATGTGCAGAGAAAGTGAGTGCAATTGCCGTACCTGTGTTTACAGTCAGGTTGTGTTGTATAACATGCACACACAAACACACACACACACACAGAACAAGCCTATTGTTTCGTGATTGAGACATTTTTACACTTTTTGCGCGACTTAATTACGGGTCGGCACTGACAGCTTGCATTTGTGCGGTTCGGAATTTGTACACGGTCACAGCGCTTCTCCTTCTGCTGTAAGCATCTCTGGAACTGCCGTTACGTGAGGCTTTGTAGGACGGTCTAAAAATGTGCTTGAATTTGCGCGATATTTTGTATTGTATATATTTCCTTTTTTGGTTTCTTGAAATAAACGTAAATTATAAACTACATTCTTCGATCTGTGAATTATTTAACATTTAACACTGAAGGTGAGAAGAGAAACTCATGCAAAATTTGTTTTTGTCATCCGAAGTATATTCGGGTCCGGTTTGATAGCAGGTTTTAGTAAGACTATCACTCGGTTCTCGATATATTGCACGTGAACACACGTGGCCATGTTCACAGTAGCAATGCTTTACAATTTCATTGCGAAGCACAACAAATCAGATGTCAAACAAACTGTAAGTGCTGCAGGTTTACTGCAATGCAGACTGCTTATACTTAGAGGAAGGTGATGACTCTAAGCTGCAATGGTAGTAATTAAACAGTAAGGAAAAACAGATTTCAGGTGAAGCAGTCCCAGTACAGACCTTGACAGCAAAATATGTTTTGAGAAGGCTGATGTTCCCAGATTTCAGGAATGTCGGTACATGAAAGATTCAAGTTTTTCGGCAGAAATGAGTGCCAGAAAGTATAACTGGGATTCATTCCTTTTGAAACCTAAGTCGAATGCGGCAGGGAAATTGGGGTCAAAAAAAAATCCAGTGACACCGTCGGCAATCGAACACGAGACATTCCGGCTTCTAGCTATAATATCTATGATTTTTAATTTTTCAGCTTCCAAATTGTGGATGTATGAATATTTTGTACATTGGAGTATTTTTTTGAAAATTTATGACGGTATAAAACCCTTACTTTTTAATTACTGCTTTGTGTTTAGTACAGATATCGACGGTAAATTATTTTTTAATCTATGATAGAACTAAGTTAAAAAATTATTTGGGATTAATAATTTCGAGTCTAAGAACGGGGTTTCATTTTTATTAACTTGTGCAAACAAACCTGGCAACGTTTTATGAATAATAAGATTTAAGAAATTTTCTCAGATCTTACTGTTTGTCTGTTACAATTTTATAGACAACCGTATCGAAATTTCGAACAGATGGCTTTGTTAGTGGAGACGTTAAACAGAAAACGTGAGACGTTTTGTTGCTGTTCGTGTAGTCGCCACTGAAGACATGAAGTGCCAGTGCTTACTTCTCCAAACAAACCAGTGTCTTGTTTTGTGCAGCACCGGACCGCAGTTTAACCATTGTTTGCTCATCCAGGATCCTCACATCAGCCGATCTACCTCTTGATCCTCCGTGTCCGCTATGGTATATAATCTATCCAAATCAATATGATGTGAACTTGTCATATTTGAAGGTTAAACGTAAAACAGTAGGTCATTGTCACACTGAAATAGAACACAGAAATTTGTATAACGACCCAAATTTTCTGTATCCGAGGAGTGAACAAAATTTCCAGCAGCAAACCGCTGTTAGTGCAGCTTACCGTTGTAACATGAATTTCACAATTTGACGTTCATTGTTTACAGCTCGGCTGGAAATGACCCAAGAAGGATTATACTGAATCTTTACCTGTGTGTAGTCCGTTTATTGGCAAGCAGTCCAACGTATATTTATTGCTTGCAACACGCTAAGTTTCTTCCATTAGGTCTATCAATAATTTTTCCAGCACTATCCTGTCCTTATTTCTAAGGTGCAGTCTGTTTACTTCGCGTCTGCCTCTTCTAACGTCTCATGAGCCAAAGCCATAATCACTGAAAGGGGAGACATTCCGTTGTCGACATATAGACATTCAATAGAGAAAATATTTCTTATAAATCCAAAACAAAAATAATCTTAAAACAGTGGTTCTGTGATAAATGACAGAAAAGGTGTGTATGGAAGCACTACAAATTGCCACGACCAACTGCCTCCACCGAACAGAATCCTTCTTGAGAAGCTGGGGGTTTCCAGATAGAAAAGAAACCCTACCGACAGTTCATTAAGGTGTTTACAAGTGGCCGAATTATTCAATCCAGAACTTACTGCCTTATAGCTGTACAAGAGACTTGAATTAATCCCCGGGCTTCTATTTTATATTGTATTGTGGGCCGGGAAAATGTAGTTGGAATAATGAAATGCTAAGGCCTTGTTGGTCAGGGGATCGCATTCCAGTGGGGGCATTATTTTCCGGACTCATCCAGACCGTCTGAGTCCAACTCAGCCTCCTAAGCAATGGATGCGGAGTCATTCCCGTGAGTAAATATGCTGGGGCGTGCAGTTTACCAGCTACCGCCATGTAGCGCCGAGGTTAAAGAAGGAGTATGGCTATAAATATTCTCCCCATCTGGGCCTTCGTTGACTGCTCAATGAGAAATTTACGTTTTTACGATATCGTTTTAAATGACAAGAAATTTAATTTTAATGAGACTTTATAATCATAACTTTATATACATACCTTCCCAATTTCCGAACCCTATCGCCCAAGAAGCAAGACAATGTATATCAGTGGAGTGTGGTCTTTTATTTGTTATTGCTAAACTGCCTGTGGAATGCTAAGAGTTCGCTGTAGTGATATTTTTGTGAAGGCACACGTGTCAACTAGGGCAAAACTGGTGATTAAATGAAAGTTTATATGAGCTGTTTTCAAACACCAACTTGTTGCACTATTTATTTACAGATAAAACACGTGGTAAAATATGTACGTTTAGTCCATTCAGTTCTTACTAAAACACTCCTACATGTTTCAATCCTTTCGGTTCATCCTCAGGGAGTAAGCAGTACCTTTATTTGAAGTTATTGAGTCTTTCTCTTGGAGTTTTTGTATGAGGGCGGTATGCATGTGGCTGTGTAGGTTATGTTGTGTACGGTACGGTTTGAAGTATTGAAAAGTTAATATTTTCAGTCGATTTAACTCTAACAATATTAGGCGTAATTATTTAATACATTTTAAAGACGCAGACAAACAAAAATATTTGATTTAAAGGTTCTATTTTGCTGGCGGTATGTTGAAAGTGTCAATAACAAATACATGAGACGTAATGCGATATTGTTATATGTCTCACATTTGCCTGCATCCTTGGAAACCAATACTGCTGTCGTGTCTGAACAACTGTTGCAACATTTCTTTATGTGAAACGTGACAAGGGAGGTGTTACATGCTTGGGCATTTGTGAATGACTGCAGTTAGTTTGCCGTGTGAAAGTAGGGAAGGATTTGAAAATGCTTTGTGTTGATGATCTACCATGAAAAATTTTGCTTCGAGGTCGCATTTAAGAAATCTGTTAGTTTATTTTGTTACCGATGGCAACAAATCTTATACTGTACCGTAACTACAGAGAAAGCAGAGAAGCACATTACACCTAATAGGACCAGAAAGTGACCACCCAGAACGATATTTAGTGTTTCTTCCAAATCCTGCATGAACCTGTGAAGGAGGTGAGTTATACAGATATCACAACAGGAAATGTTTTGTGAAAGACATTAGAGTACGATGCAATTCTATGACTCTAAGTAATATTTCACCGTAATTATAAGCATTACTATTAAGTTGGTCTGATTTCATGACGATTTACCGTATATTCTCGAATCTAATCCGCACCCGATTCTAATCCGCACTAGTTTTTGCCTACTTCTTAAACGAAAAATGTTATTTCGCGGTTCTAATTCGCACCTTTCCTTCAACCGTCCCTTGCCAACAAGACAAACTGATCAGTTATGGGTGATGACGGCGAGTCTGATGAATAATAAATTATAATTATTATAAAATATATAATAATATAAATAATAAATAAAAAAATAAATTAGTGCATTGTATTATTCTTACGTCACGTACAGCTGCTCTGTCTTTTTAAAAAATCCAGCTCACGACCGCGAATTAAATCCGCACCGATTCTAATCCGCATCTGATTTTTTGGCCCTCTGAAACTGTAAAAAGGGTGCGGATTAGAATCGAGAATATGCGGTTTATGTTGCTCTTTTAATTGAGGATTCGTAACGTCATTATAAATGCGTCTTTTCATTTTGCGGTTGCACCAATGTGTTAGGCAATTTCACATTAACTTACGCTATTATTTCTTGATGGTGTCGAATACACGCATTTAACTTAGCTTGCAAGTCGGAGTTTGCAATTGCATTATCATGTTCATCTTCCAGCCCGTAATGAGACGTGATATGTTACTGTCTGATATCCAATGTAGCCGCTTTTACCTTTTCGAACTGACTACAGGCTACAGAGATCAATGTGATAACCAGAAACAGGAAACCGCAGGTTATACCCAGCACTAACAGTGACGTGAAACACTGTAAACAAGGGGATATTTACAACTGAGATATATGTTAAAGTAAAACATTTAAGTAATTGTAGTGACATTCTTGCAGCTGTCTCTAATGACTATAGTGATATAAGTATTCAGATTTACGTGACGAATTTAACTCCCATCACGTTTTGTGTTTCATTTATGGATCGTAAGTTCACAACCGACTGAATTGACGTTACATTTTATTGTAACTGAATAGGCAACTCTCAAGACTGAAAGCGACAGCAGTTTGACACATCCCTGTGGCATTCTTTCTGTGTGCTCCCACCAATATAATTACACTAAAATAGTCCTTCAAAGAAAATGGAGTAGTGGGATATGAATACGTGAAGAAGAAAGCCTGGTAAGAGTGGTGGATTACATATAGAATATTGGCCTCAACAGTTTGACGAAGAATAAAGGACATTGAATATACTCAATTACAGGCCACAATGTGTAAAAAAATATTGGTTTTTGTATGTACAGTTATTGCATTGTTATAATCACCAATTTACTTTAAACGCCTGCTGTTTTATTGTATCGTTCCATTACGTAGTATGCGCAGAGAATCCCCCCCCCCCTTGCACGCAACGTGGAAACGAAGTGATGAAGGTACAATTATCTCCGGCAACGTGATAGATATTAACAAAGTAATTAAATAACGCGAAATAAACTGTCACCCTTTGGTCAAATTATCCAAATGTGTCAGTGCGCGTCTGTCTGTAGTTAGCTGTTAGTGTTTTTGTGCGGTTGGGCGACAAATCACGTGACACTTAACGTGTGGCTTGATGTAGAAGTGCGATGGTGTAGGGAGTGAGATGTTAAAATTTGTGTATAAATTTCCTAATAAACTGTAAATGTGAGGAGAGTGGGTGCTGTGTTCTTTGTGACCGAGGATATTGTGAATCTTACAGGGGTATTAATTAATCAAGTGTTTCCGGTTTTTGGACTGTAAGTATAAGAAGAGAACACAACGACACTCCAAAATTCACATCAAATTTATTATATTATGAGTATAAATTAACGACATTACGGGGCTACACTTTTTCAGATTCCACCAATCATTATTCCATTCATTACTGGACATCATGAACGCAGAAGTTACCCCTTGAAAAAATTGTTCATATTTTAACCTTTAGCCTATTTTAATGTACTTACTTTCAATAACATAAGTGTACACACACACACACACACACACACATATATATATATATATGTATGTATGGTAAGACTGAATTCTAAGTCACGAAACACAAATGCAGGTAAATGAAACCAAATTTATATTTTTACAGTTCTCAATGTCATGAAGGTTGAAACATGTATTCAGAGGTTAATGAATAATTACCATCTAGACAATAAAATTGTGTAGACAAAAATATCGGTACGCTTTTTCATTGAATACGAACACAACGTGATGCAAAACGTGAAAGCAATTCTTTATTTAATTGAGAGATATTTTTGCCTGTGAGATGTTAACCAGTTCATAGAAAGGTGAAGCATTCCAGTCGAAAGGATACCACACCATGAATATCATTTCATGGTTTGTCACGATGCGTATTGTTGACTGCACGATATGAACACTTAAGATCGCTGTAGCTGTTCTTCTGCTGTACTTCGTAGCGAGCTGGATCCTTCCTGCCGCTGTCAAGTGTCCGGTGTCAGCGTCTCTGGTCGGCAGATCTTCCCACGTGAAGCTGTCTGTTAGGTTCAACGCACGTTCAATTCTGCGTTGTCGGATTCTGAGACAAAGAAACCAAACCGTGATATAAAGTCAGGTATATAGGGAAAAGGAACTTCAGAACAGGACGAATTTCTTGACGTCCTGACGTAAATATTACGTAAGAACAACCATTTTGTAGCACAGGGTTTCTGAAAGCAAGAATGTAAATTTACTCTGCGGTGTAGAATACAATAATTTCCATTGTTAAAATTTCTCGTACTCTTGCCATGAAAACAATTATTCTGTGTGAGAAAATGTAACATTTTGACACCTCATTTGATCTACTTAAAAAATCAGTCTAACTGTACGTATGCTGGTGACGTAAGGCTCACTTTACTGTCCTGTCTCAACTACATCTTCAAACACTACCGTAGTCTGTAAACTTCTGTAGACATTGCCTCAAGCAGACACCATGCTTTAGACGTATTCTTCTATATTATAACATAAACATTTAGATCTTTAGCATAGAAAGTGCTTTGGATAAACTGGATGATGCATATCTGGAACGAACAGCGTTCTGTTAATTTATAACTTTTGTAATATATTTGTGTTTATTTCGTTATTGCTCTGGATGTGAATCCGTGGAAAATAAACAGATTCCTGTGATGTATGAAACGTGATGTCCAGAGTTCTGGCTTACCTGCAGTAGAAAAATATTCATAGAACATTTGTGAACCCAATCAAAGCACGTATATTCGTCATGACATGTCCCAAATCATCCCTGTATATGTACACATCGACGAACATTCCTACAAATGTAGTGCAAGTGCAGGAAATCGCTGTTATCATGTAGATAGCGTAAAGAGTCGACATTTTCTTCATCTTAAACGGAATTCCTGCTAATCTTAAGAGGAAAATAATCGAACCGAAACGACTGTTTGGCATTTGCTTTACTTCTGGTACTTCGTTATACATACTGAAATAAAGTACTTAACAAAACATTTCCAGAAGTGTGTAGTATTTCCCAAAATACTGTACAATCCAGTATCATCTAGTATTTATTATGTTCCCACTGCTTCGCTGTATGTCTGAGAGACAGAACTGCGCTCACGGCACTGAGCGTGTTGAATGTTTGTAACTGGTGTTTGGGACAGAGTGCTGATCAATACTTTGTGAAATTGCATTATTAATGAGAGATAAAAGTTTGTATTGCAGAATCATTAGTTGATGATTAGGAGTATGCGCGGTTCAGTGTAGGATCGAGCCATCTATTAAGGAAGGTTTGTGGAAGGAACGGAACTAGTTCACTGGTGTAGCAGTTTAATTCACAATATTAAGAAATTTCACGGAGTAATTAGGAGATGATGTATTGTGTGAAATTGATTAAAGTGGAACTATATACGAGAGACTGATTTTTTCGTGAAGAGATTTCCATTATCGGTGTAATGATTATTTTCTATCTTAAACTTTATCGTATACTGAATAAGTAGTCTAGTACAGCCGAAAAGGTGTTTCACCACAGATTGGGTTTTGAGTGAGTTTTTAACTATTCTTCGCCATAGACAAATCCTCGGACTTACGCTGATGCAATGGAAGGAAATAAACAACAGAAAACAGAGATGGTCTGACACGTTGATCGTCAGGTGCCTATGTATGTCAGGTTGACTAAAGGTAGTGGCGACAGAATTAGCGAACTACAAATTACATTTTATGGTTGTAGAAGAGTACAAATCGATTAAGCTGAGCACTGAATGGGCAGTTAATTTTTTTTTGTTTGAAAGAGAAATGAATCGTAAATGTAGGACACGATTTGTGGTTCATTGCAGTAACGTATCAACATTTAAGGGAGTTTACTGCATTAACCCTTTAAACCCCAAGTTAAATCCCATCTGCCATTTGCTGGCATTATTATGAGCTCACCATATTCTGCCCGTTGGCAGGATAACGGTTAATGCGAGTAGGTTATATGTATATTGCAGATTTTCGGAATGTGCCGGTCCAAAATGTGAATAAAGTGATAATTCAAGAAACGTTTAATGATTTGTTAGAGCATATGATCGAAACTTCTCATAAGTACCGTGCGGAAATTGCGATAGGAGATTTTATTGCAAAATTGCACGGAGTAGATATTTGAAATTGCTCGAGGAGTTATAACTGCAAATTTGGGTAGAAGAGATATTGTAAACTGCATTAGATTTTTTTTCTCCAAAACTGGGGAGAGGAGTTAAGTGAAATTGCTGTAGGCGGTTTTGTTGTAAAACAGCGGAGAACATATTTTTTAAGTTGTGATATGAGATTCTTTTTGCAAAAGTGGGGAATTCGGATATTTTAAATTCGACAATGGGAGTTAGTGTGAACACGAATATAGGAATTGTAATTGTATTATTTCAGTCTAATCTGCCACGTAAATTATCGAATTTTCAAGATCACATTCCTTCCATATCGAAACGTTTAGAAATCTTTTAACCACTCTTGATGTTAAGCCTGAACACATTTTAAGAGACAGTTGATGGCATTCAATTGTACGTTACGTCCGACTTTTCAGTGGAGCTGTCTGTCAGACTGATCGCTGTCTGGTAGAGGCGAAAATTGGAGAGGGACTGTATTAATGTTGATTAAACCAGAAGTGAGATATGGAGGGGTTCCATTTCAAGAAGCTAAACAAGTGGAAGTTAACACCTTAAAGAGCCATAATATTCTTCAAGTTTGGAAATCATACATGTTAGTGTGGAGATAATTATTGCTTGGGAAACTGTCAGAGAGCGTATCAAAATATCGTCTAAAGAGATTTTATGGCATGTGAATTAGATCATTATCAACCATGTTTTGATGAAAACATTTCAGAATTTGTAGATGAAAGAAAAAGCTCAAATGCAGTTCTTACATTTTCTAGCTAAATTCCTGCAGATATTGTGAACAAAATAAGACCTAGAGTTTGCAGACATTTCAGGAACACGTGAGGGAATATCTGAAAGTAAAATTAGTGAACCTGTAGCAAGGAGTATTAAGAGGAGTACATAGAATTTTATAGAGTTTTAAATGAATTTAAGTCAGGATTCCAGCCTGTAGTTGACTTAGGAAATTATTATGTAGTGCCCAACTCCACACAAAGCCTGTGTGTGGTAATTATTGTGTGTAATGTGGTGAGGGTTGTGATTATTTGCCGGTAAACAGTCTGTAAACACTGAAGATAAACAACATTAATAGCATCCAAAAAAGAGCAGAGTATTCGGAAATTTTTAATGCTTATCAAAACGGATGAAATGCTTTTGTATAGGTGTGAAGAGCGCCTATTAGTTTCTTTCTACTTGTTCGTCTTTCGCTTATAACCGGCCAAATTTCAAAGAGGGGAACACGAACTCCACCCAGGGAATATAATGCGTGGTTTTCACAGGAAACCTTAAGTGTCTACCGACTAGATGACAAGAAGTATATTTGTGGTTAGGTCTCTTTAATTTTATTCTCATAGTCACTACAAATTTTATACTTTACTATTCACAATCAATCTACTTGTGTCCGGCACCGTTACAAATTGTATCAATCAATGCACCGCTTTAATATCGCATGTTTTCCCTTTCAAACTGCTTACACGAGCGTCACTAACCCAGCCTGTGCTAGCTTCACGGCCTCTACTCTCAACAAGCATAACAGCTGTCTGATTGATGTATGCCGAAAGGGGCATAGACTGT
>Ga0123354_10014151_pt1 | contig 12414 bp, 8 predicted proteins | sample TergutLab28metaG_2_FD_97872 | JGI IMG/M metagenome (GOLD analysis project Ga0123354, IMG submission 97872) | Labiotermes labralis P4 segment gut microbial communities from Petit-Saut dam, French Guiana - Lab288 P4 | ecosystem: Host-associated > Arthropoda: Insects > Digestive system > Gut ... | reverse complement strand
TTAGGTGGGGGGGGGGGGGGGGGGTTAGTGCGGGGGGGGGGGGGGGGGGGGGGGGGTGGCAGATGCTTGTGAATGCGGTAACAAACCACTGGGTACCATAAAATGTGGGGAAGTTCTGGACTAGCTGAGGAACTGTCAGTTTCTCAGGAAAAACTCTGTTACATGCATTTATTTGGTTTTATATTTATCTGTGAGTGCCACTGAATATTAACATGGGGTATTGTGTGGAGTCAGGAATTGTGTAAGTTTTGGGTATTATGATATTACCAAAGATTCAGTTCGTGTTCTGATATTACACCGTGTCACTGGACAAATAGTTCCCATGCTTCAAAAGATCATAATCCTTTTGAGGCATTGTGAACTGTGTGCTCGGTGATACAGCATAGGATACCAGAAGTTGTGAATCTTCAGATGGAAGGAATTTTTATTTTGATAATTCAGTACTTCTTGGTTGTTGTGGTTCATCATATTTATGTGCAATGTGTGACCAGCAGAACTATTTGACAGTGTGAATTAATTTTTATGTTAAGGTGTAAATCCCTGTCTTCTAAAGGGGCAGAATACAGGAGTGTTCATTGGTACATCTGTGGGTGAGTCAGAGAAATGTCTGTATTACGAGAAGGTACAGAACGATGGACTTGGTCTCACAGGTTACAGTCGAGCCTTGTTTTCAAACCGTCTGTCTTACTGGCTTGGCGCAAACGGTAAGCTTAAGTGTGGGCATAACAACCTCCAGTTGTTAAGATTGTTGTCAGAATTTTAATGCATTCAACCTGATTTTTAATGCTTATTGTCTAAGAATGTGAAATATTTAATATACTGGTACAAAGAGGAGTTTGGCAGGATTTTGCATTACAAGTAACATCATAAAAAACAAAGTTCAGCCAGCTGTACGGTTCACATGCACCAATGCAGTAGCCAATAAAATTGGTAATTGAGTCAGTTTATTGAATTAAGAGATCATTACTTTTAACACATAAACATTTATAATCTGTGCACAGAACTGCCATACAATTCGGATTATTTTAAGAAATCGGAATCACAAAATTTGCACTGTGTGAAGTGTCATTCTTTACTTTAGAAAATGTTGTTGTTTGTGAAATGTATAAATATAAATACATTTTTGCCTGTGGAAAAATGACAGTTTGCCATATACCGTCTTCAAGGAACTCTCAAATGTACGCAGCATTTTTTGCACAACTCTTGTAACAAATGTCACACAAATTAGACAGTAAATGTGGAAAGTTTGTGTAGCAATTTGTACAACGTTTGATCCCATATGGTTTTTCACAGTACTGATTTCAGTGAAACTCACAGTCACACAGTTAATATTTGTGGGTACATCTGTGCCAAATTATGACATCATAAATGTTCAGTTAAATGCTGAAATTTGAATATGGACATGTACTGATATTTGAATTGACAGTAGCAAAGGGAATTTCAAGCATTATGCCATTTTTGTATAAGAATGTTGACGGCATTGTTACTGGTCTGCAAATTCAAGATACTTTGTACTGAAAGATGTAGCCATTTCATTATTGTGACGTTATACAGGTGTAACCTTGAAGTTTACCTGGTTTCAGGGCCCAGTTATACGTTGGATACAGTGTGCTCATCATCACTGACCGCAATTGAGCATGCATATAGAGCAATACAGAATGGGCAGTGTGACTCCGCCATTGTAGGAGGTAGCAACCTCTGTCTGCATCCATATACTTCTCTCAACTTCTTCCGTCTCGGTGTCCTCAGCCGTCAAGGTGCCTGCAGGTCGTTTGACCGAGATGGTATGTACTTTTCATCTGTATGATGTGACATGTACATTCTTATTGTAACGAATCTGGTGTAAACTTTGTCTTGTTAACTGTATATAAGTAGGATGTAGACTGTAGGTGTTGCAGAACAGTGTGCTGGTGAGATTATTTGGACCTACTAGTAGGGAACTGATGAGAAGTTGGTGAAAATTGCATTATGGGTAGCTTATAACTTTAACTGCGTTCCAGGTATTTTGAGGATAATAGAAATCAATGGAACTGTGATGGGAAGGACGTTTTGCATGAATGGGTGGAAAGTATAAATTCAGGAAATAGTGCAGAATTGTGATTTCAGTCTGTTCGCTGAAGATGATGGGAAATTAGATCAGGTGACCTACAACTACACCTCATTCTTGAACCACTGTTTTAGGACTACAGTCTGCCACACTTATGATAAAAACATACTGTTGCTGTGGGTGGTTTATCTTCATGTAGTGATGGTATAATATTTCACTTTATGTCAAATAATGTCATCACTGAACTGAACTGTGAACATCGTATCATATTTTCCCCACACATATTGTCACACAAACATTTATTCTGTAACACACAAAATGTAGCTGCCGTCTCTGTGAAGTGGCAATAGAATAGTATAAAATAGAACAAAATCATTAACTAAAGAAATACTTTTCAGCTGCCATTTTATGTATACATATTTTACGGCAGGTTAGTATTTCAGTATGTACAAAATATAATCAGAGTGACATTGCGAAATGGGAGAAGTCATCAATTAAGTAATACGCTGAACTAGTACAGTGCACATATAAGTTATAACATTTTGATTTAGGATGTTCAAATGTTACACTGAATCCTATACATACAGAAAATAGTAAGAATGTGAGACACTTTAACCTTCATAAATATATTGACAGTGTCGCCGCTGTATTCATTGAGTTTTTCATAAAGCTGCTTCTCATATGTTAGACTTGTGAGTCTTCATGGCAGACTGTTAAAATTTTTTTGCTAGCACAGTATGTACTTGAGTGAAAACGTAAAATGTTTTAAGAAGCTGAATAGAAGAGACAAATTAGGTTACCCACACATATATTGGGAGAAAATATTATAATTGATCTTAGAAAATTATGATATGACAAAATGGTAAAGGACTTAAGTTTCCATAAATGTAGGAAATTTCTAGACCAGGTTAGCAGCAGTGAAGTTGTAATGAAGACTGCACCGTGGAATTACTGTCCAAACAGACTTAAGTAACCATTGTGAGTTAACTGCAGTGAGCTTTATTGTCCATGAATGCTTGGGAAGAAGAGTTGGATTCTCCACTATAGACCAACTCATAACATGCAAGTTCAGTTGACAGAAGTGCTGGATATAAATATTATTCACATAAATTAAATTCAAGTTTCTCACCATTGTGAGTGTCCAGTGTACAGCTGTCTGGCACATGATGCCATGAAACTTGATAAAAAGGTAACAAAATGGTGGAAGAATATTTAAATCACGTGGAATATTCTGCCATAGTTATTTGTGTATTTCCCAGGTTTTCAAAGGATCATCATGTCTGTGAGTTCAGGGACTGCCTGACATTGTAGATGAAGGCACTATGATCTTTTGAAACACTTGTAACTACACTATTAGTGACTGCTGTGTCGCATCCCAGCAGCCTTGAACCATTAGCAACACATGTGCAAGAAACTAAAATCTTTTATTTTAGAGGAAACTGCTGATGCCATCTGTGGTGTACAAGGTAATGTGGGGACACCCACATTGCAGTTGTCTTTTCTGTGTCTGCAAATCAATCCACATACCGACCAAGACAATAGCAGCTTAACCACCACAGCAAACCATTCCCTCACTCCCCCCTTCTCTGTCTAATTCCACGAACAAACAAAACGGCCCCTGGCAAGCGGAACTACATCTAACGAGTCACGCCTAAGAGCTTTTGCAACCAAGTAATGACAGAGCAGGCTGACCAGCAGTGACCTGTATAAAAAGAAGCCATCTGACCAACGAGAAGCAGTGGGGAATCGCCTAGTACGGAAACTCGGCTGATACTAAAGCTGACCGAGGGTTGACCCCATCACCTGACGCAAAAGCGAAGGGCTTCAGGGGACAGCAGCCCAGTCGAGGCCATCGCCTGCGATGGCCATGTCGACAAAATTAATCGCGTTCTGCACTGAACAGCCGATCGCCATTTTGTTACCCTGACTGAGGTTTTCTGTGATTTTCCTCAGTTGAAAGCCAAATGAAAGGGTATTCGATGCAAAGTCGGGGCACGACCCTCACTCCCCTCCCCCAGTCGCGGCGGCTTCACCCAAGCGCCTGACAAACGTCGCATAACTCCAGTATGTGAGAGAGACAGTCGGGGCTCGGAACCCAGACAGTCAACAAACCAAAGCTTATCCCTCCCACACTTAGTACAGGGCAACATAGGCCTTAGACTTTCGCACAATCAGTCAAAACCCTCAGCCTGACTTCAAAATCGTTAGCGCAAGCCTATTCCTCTGTTAATGTTTAGGTGTCTATTACTGAGTCTAACAATGCGGTCGAACGCAGGAATGGCTAACAGACAGGGGGACGTCGACTAGCATTTCGCACAACTCTCCGCCCCCATTTAACACTTTGGCTTGGTTTGGTTTGGTTTGGCTTGCCTCGGCTCGGCTCAGCACGGCACGGCACGAGAGGCAGTTCATTCGGAAAGGAGTAACTGTCCACAACACATCGAGAAGGAAGCTCAGCAAGACAACAACCCGACAGGAGACACGACGCCTGACTGCCTGGCCACGATGCCTCGTTGACCTGAAAAAACACCGCTCATCCGGGTACTCAGCAAGCAGCCCTCGCCCTGCAACAACACCATCCACTAGCTGCTGAGGTTCACCATGGCTCTCAGGTCAAGCCCAGCCATGCATCAAGCGGTACACCATCACCGTCGCTCCTCCACGTTATCACACCGCAGATACGTCGTCCGAGCGGAACAGTTACTTCACATCCGGCAGGAAGTTTTTCACACTACACGCCCAGCTGCAGACCTGAACTATATCCGGACCATTACGTCGTCTCCAGACTGTACAACCAACTCCTGACATAAATGTGTATATATATACATACGTGTGTGTGTGTGTGTGTGTGTGTGTGTGTGTGTGTGTGTGTGGTACTGTAGTTGTCAATCCAAACCAACCCTACAGTGCCTCCTTAGTAAATTTCAAGTATATTGAGGCAGCAATTCCCTTACAAGTGACGACACATGTCTACTAAAGTACTTGGCATCATACCTCAGAGGCAGATAATCTTCAATGTCTCAGTTACTCAGTTGAGGTATTGTGTAACGGGCTGAACAGAAGGAAGTCTCTTAATTTGTTATTTGTGCTGTTTGTACAGCTGATGGCTATGCACGGAGTGAAGCTGTTTGTGTAATATTCCTGCAGAAGGCCCGTGATGCAAAGCGTGTATATGCAAAGTTGGTGCATGCCAAGACTAATTGTGATGGTTACAAGGAAGAAGGCATCACATTCCCATCTTGGTTACTGCAGACCCAGTTATTGGAGCAGTTTTATGAAGAATGTGATATTAATCCAGCATCGGTGGATTTTATTGAAGCACATGCAACTGGCAATAAGGTGAGCTTATTGATACTTGGAAGATATATCATGACTTAGAATGATAAATTGTTGGGAGAATTAGTGATGGCTGCTTTCTTTTGAATTTATTGCAATTGTTTTTTTCAAAGTGTTTTAGTAAATTTTGACTTCTGCCTTGTCACTACAAATTTAATTTCTAATTCTTTCTTTTCTTTTGGATCCCATAAGACATGGACCCTAAATTATTCTGCTATGAAAACATCAGAAGTTGTCTTGATCCCTTTTGATTTTCCTTACTGCGCCTGAAAATATTCTCTTAATTGGATGTTGTCATTGTTTCCCTTTTCAAGAATCCATATTTCAGCATTATATAACAGGGTTGTTTATAGACTCATTCATGGTGCTGAGAGTATATGATAATAATTGCAGGTCACATTCTTGTGCAATGTTCAAGGACCCTAATATTACAATTAGAGAACTGCACTATTGTTAAATCCTCTTGAGCTCTTGATACCACTTTTATAGAAACCTATCCCAATGTGCTCACAACATCTGTCATAGTGAGAATTTGAGTCTTATGGGATGTGATGCTGTGCCACAGTGTAAGCACTTCCTGTGGTTTCGAGGGTTCCTGTCACATTCAAATTTTAGGGAACCAACAATGCAGAGACACAGTGTTAACAACCTGAAAGACTTGAATTCTCATCAACACCACTCTGAAAATGATAAATGTCAGGTGTCACAATATTGCAAGTCCACATGTGACCTGGACTGTTCAGGCCACACTGTGCTATATGCACTGAATTTTGCTAACTCATCCTCTGGTTCATATGGACCAGTGCCCTTATGACTTCCATTTCTTCAGCCCCTTTAAAAACGACCATATTTTAGTCAGATGAAGTCAGAAAGGTACTGCAATAATCCTGGGAGAAGACCCAGGAGTTTTTTGGGGAGGAATTCCATGCACTAGTGTGTCAATGGAATGCTGATCTCAGTTGTAATGGAAATATCACTAATGGTCTTTCCTTCTTTGCCTAGAGCAATTTCCAAATGGGTGTAAGTTGAACAAGATGATTATCTGAATTATAACGATTTGTCCCCCACAAAATTTCCTTTAAATATTTAGTACATTGAAACCCCTCTTAAAAGAAATTTAGGCAAAACGAAAAATTGTCTTTCATGAAAAACTTTTATGCAATCCCACAGATCTGGAGTCCAGAGTATCGAAACTTCAAGTACCCGTATTAAATGTAAACTCCCTGCAATGAAAAAAATTTTCCAGTCCCTTGTGGTTTTGTTGTAGGCAGGTTTCACTGCATTTATTTATTCTTTATAGTTTAACAAGGAATTTTTTATGTGGAGGCCATATTGTTTGTCCTTCTGTCTGTGGCCTGGTATCAGTAACACCACTGTTTGTTGGATTTTCGTGACGTTCTCTATTATACTTGTTAAGACTTGTTTGTATAGCAAGTGCGATTTGTATGACATTTGGCTCATTGACATTCATATTTTACTTAAGTGAATGCATAAATTTCTGCCTGTACTTCCCAATTTTCTTGACTGATTTAGGTGTGATTAAGCATAGAATATCTCTCATAGTGGAACTGAGGTATTGTGGGCTTTATGAATATAGGTGAAGTGAAAGATATACTTTATATAGTGGGGGCACTCTTCAGATTGTGTAAAGATATTCAGGTTGCTACAAAAGTTTATTGGAATCATGATGGGTTGTAGAAGTAGTCACTCTTGTAGAAAATTGTTTTATAATTTATAAATCTTACCACTCCCTTCCCAGTAAATTCTTCCTCTTCTTTTGTTTATGATAAGAAACAGGAATCAATTGCTGGTCAGTTCTGAGATATATTATATTGACACTAGGCAACATGCTAATTTTCACCAACCTTCAATGAATCTGACTAAATACCAGAAGGGAGTGTAATATTTAGGTGTTAAGGTGTTTAATATGCTTCCTTTTTATATTAAAATAGAGCCTGATAATCCCAAGAAATTCAAATTGATTTTACAGAAATTATTTCCTGAAAATTCCTTTTATTCTTGGGATGAATTTTGGAATGTGGTGCTTCGGTCATCCTAACCACTGACACCATTACCTAGAATGGGTGTATGCTGACACCACTTTGGACATTAATATGACGCATTTATACTATATAATATATTCTACGATACTAAAAAATAATACATAAATATACCACACAAAATAAAGTACCATAACCCAATCAAAATCTAAGGCATGGCATAGGGTACTTCTCCAAAACAAAGATTACAATTTCCTATAAAGGAATTTCCATAAGGAAACTTTGATCACCTCAAATAAAACCAAATACAATCCAAATCATTTCCGCACTTCAATTTGGTATGGAACAACTTAACCACGTTTACCTGGCACAATAATTAGCAACAAAGCCAATATCTTATAAATTTTGCTCCTTCTCTGTTCCCCCAGGTGTCTGTCGTTACCGAAGGTTCAACAAACATCTCACTTGTCCCTTTACAAAACCACACCACGCCCCTCAGCCAAAGTCAGCATTTCCTGCATTCATCTAGCAACAGTTTTCTGCAGCTTCAAATGTTTGCTGTTGCTATGTGAGTGACAGGTGATGTGGCCTTCCTGTTTGTTCGACTGGGAAATGCACTCAGTCATCCTTAAAATGCTAACAACATATATGAAATATATAAAATGAAATGAAATACAATAAAATTAAGTGTTCTCTACAAGGAACTACAATATTTTGAACTTCAAAAAGTTAAATGTATTTATACATGACCTAAATTAATATTTGGAATTTTGGCACATAAAATAGATATACATTTATGTTTCTTTTTCCACAACTACAACTTTGTATTTTAGATCTGGTTTTGTATTTAACATAACTAAATGAATGTACCGATCTTCATCTGTTATGCAGTGATGTACTAAATTATGTGTTGTCCAGTAAGTATTGTATTCTTTTAATCGGTGTTTTCATGTTATTATTTGTTATATTAAAATATTTTGTGTTATGTTAAATCCTCAAATATTGAATTAGGCTTAGTAACTAAATTGGTGTACAATTTTATAGAGTTTTCACTTCTTGACTTCTTAAGCAAATATGACTATTTCCATGTGGATTTTGTAAGCCTGTAAATATCCATGGATTGAAAACAAATAATATGAAATGGTATGTGAATGAATTCATCTCATTTCTTTTACATTTATTGTTCACTTCTAGGTGAAATTCGTTGTAAGAGATAATGTACATAATGCTGTTGAAGATTTGTGATGTCCATTTAAACTTGCGGATAATGCTGTTGAGGATTTATGTTGTTCATGAAAATCTGCAGAAGGAAGGTCATATTTTGTATTAGAGTAAATTAAAACACTCTTACACATGAAATGTGAAAATCTGTGATATTTTGAAAGTTACGGTTACCTCACTAAAATCCTGAAAAAACCATGAATTACGTTAATTACGGTCTAGTTAATGAAACATTGTAACTGAATGCAGGTTGGTGATCCTGTAGAACTGGCTACATTGGACCAAGTTTTTTGTAAAGGAAGGCAGACACCACTTTTGATAGGGTCAGTCAAGTCCAACATGGGACATTCTGAACCAGCATCTGGGCTGTGTTCTGTTGTGAAGGTTCTCATTGCCATGCAACATGGACGTATTCCACCTAACCTGCACTTTTCCAACCCAAGAGAAGATGTGGAAGGCTTGCATGCAGGACGTTTTAAGGTACTTATTTTATTAGAATGATAAGAGTGGCAAACCATAGACTAGTTGGAATTCAGACATTTGTGCATATGTAATTGATCCTGATGTTTATTTATTTTTGATGCAAACGTTTAGCTGGATTAATGAAATGTATTTCTTCTTCATGTAAATACATAACTGCTGCATAAATCAGGCTTGGATTTAATCTTCTAACTAGGCAATGTTAGATTGGCATTGAATCTGGCTTAGGATAGAATCCAAAAACGCTCAATAACACTCATTTGTTTTCTGTAAATTTTGAAGATGATTGACTAACTGAGACAGTTTAGTTTTGTGAGGAGTCTGGCCATTGGAGTTGGTTAATCTGTGTATAAAGGCATCATACAAAATTAAATTTCTATTGAAAACCAGCAGCAAAAGCTGGAAAATTCTGGCTGGAAAATATCTATATGAACGTCACATGCTATAGGTTGTGACAGAGAAGCATCCCTGGAACGGATGTCTTGCAGGAGTGAACTCATTTGGATTTGGTGGAGCAAATGCGCACATTCTGCTACAGAGAAATGAAAAGGAGAAAGTAAATGGTGGTGCACCTGTTGACCCCATTCCTCGACTTGTTGTTGCATCTGGACGCACAGAGGAGGCAGTTGACGTCATCCTAAAAGATGTGAGTTGTGCTGTATGTTACAGATAACATTACTTGAAGGGTCATGAGAAAATTTGATATAATAGTTTGCAGTGTGTTGAAAATGAAAGGCTGTAGAAATGCATCTGTTGGCTTTGCAATTTTGCAATGTCTGTATGTCTGGGGCCTGTAAATGTGACAACTGTTGAATCCAATTGTGTGTGTGTGTGTGTGTGTGTGTGTGTGTGTGTGTGTGTGTGTGTGTGCACGCACGTGCGTGTTGGTTGGGGGAATGCATCATATGTGTGTGCATCCATGAATTTTGTTTAAAGATGCTGTAATTTGCTAAGATTTTACAGCTGCAGTACTAGGTGCATATAATATGTGTATGGAGCATCCAAAGAATGAACTTGACAGAGGAAAACCTAAGTACCTAGGGAATCCATGTCCCAGTGACCCTTCATCCACCATATATCCCTCTCGGACAGACCCAATAATGAACCCAGAGATTCAAAATAAGAAGGGACTGATTGACAGAATGACCAACTGACTGAATGCCTGACAGAATGAGCCATGGCACTATCTAAATTGAATTTTGTGTTATTCGATGTTCAGGTGGTTTACTAAAATTTATTAACATATTATGCTGTTAATTGGAATTGGCAATGAATACTAAAGAGAGAGCAGAAATATGATAAGGATATGTTGATAAATTACCAAACGCAGAAGAACCATAGAATTAATTAAAATAATATATAGAGAAACTAATGACTTTGAAGTAGAAGAACTTACTATAGAAAATGTAAAAAAGACAATGCAAAATTTAAAAAATAACAAGTTGACTGTACCTGATGGAATATGTAGGGAATTAATCAAATTCAGAGGGATTAGACTATTGAATAGGATGTATGAACTAGTAAGAAAAATTTGGGAGACAGAAAGAATACGTGAGTAATGGTTCCTATATACAAAATAGGAGATAGATGCTAGAATCAAAATGGAATAGCATTAGGAACTGCAGCTTACATAATTTTGGCGAATTGAATTTGGAAAAAATTAAACCATATTGAAAAAATTACCGGAGTTATTAAGAACGGATTCAGAGATGGAAGCTCTGTAAGTGACAATATATTAGTACTGAAAATAATAAACGAGAAAATTTGTGAATATAATGAGATTGTACAATTTCTATTTATTATTTTGAAAAGCATGTGACTGTATACATAGAGACACACTATGGAAATGTATGGAGTGAGGGAGGATGGAAGACTAGTTGGTGGAATAGTGTGGAAGGAAAGGGTATATAACAGAGAAGAATGGAAGAAGCTCCTGAGAACGGCAAGGAATTGACACATTCTGCACATGCCAATGGAATGTATGAATTCTGCTCTTAATCATGCATTTGCTTGTATATTTGTGCTTGCACCTCACCTGTAACTAATGTATAACCCTTCCATGGAAGTTTTCTCCTACTATGATGTGATGCCGTATGGTCATGTGGCAAGTTCCTCTGAAACATCATTATGCTTGTATCTGTCTCCCCATTGTTACATCCCAGCAGACATTCATCTTTGTAGTTATTGTAATGACAACCTGACACCGCATAAACCTTACTTTGTACACCATGAGGAAGAAGCTATGTTTTTGTATTTGTTGTTGTTGTTTATGGTGGTGGTGGTGGTGGTGGTGTTAGTAAGGAGGAGGAGGATGAGAGGTGAAGGAGCTGTTTCTGAGAAATTTAAAGAAATGTTATTTTAACATAGAGAATATTTTTGGATTCTGTAAACTAGCAGCTTTCCAATTTTGTGTACAGCCACCACCAAAGCTGCACACTTTGTTGCATTATGTAACCTATTACTGAACCAGATACCTTGAGATTTGAGTTTCTGGCAACTGTCACTGGTACTACTGTCTTGTGGGATGTAATGCCATATTGTCTGCTGTATGGTTAATAACATTTTGTAATGCCATATTGCATACATCTTTAGGGTAGCAGAAGACAGAGCCTGTGAATTTCTGCTGAATGTTGGTATTCTGTTTTGTTGTACATTTGTTGCAGAGCCTTTGCTAATGAGTATGGTCTATGTTCTCAGTTTGAGAGCCGTCCAGTGGATGTGGAATATGTGCACCTGATGCATGATCTGCAATCACTAGACATTGCTGGCCACACTTATCGTGGTTACACTCTTCTAACGCAGGATGGCAGGAGAGTGAGGAGCCTGAAAGTAAGGAAGCAGTTGTTACGAAGTTTGTGAAAATATTGAATAGGTTTTTTTTTTGTGTGTAAGATTGGTTACAACCTGTTCACCAGTACGTATACCGCGGGATATTTACAGAGTTTGAGCAGAGATTAAAATTAATGTACCATATTGCCTTTGAGAATGTAGTCAATAATTTAGTCAGTACGTTGTTTTGGAGTTTTTACGGAGTTTGATTGCCTTTCCGTTGCTCTTGAAGCGTGTGGAAGATGTTTCTGAGGAAGTTTGTGATGCCGACGGTATTTATGTAATACTTCACAACAAGAAGTGGGGGAAGGGTTTGAGTACTGTTGGACGTTCACTTGAGAATAGGCTGCATTCTGTCATAAGATGGTGGGCCGTTTATACAGCCATTTCAGGACAGCTGTAGGTTGGCGAGGGCGTCTTGTTCATTTTGTGGAGGCATGAACCGAAACTGCTGTGATTTGTTAGGAATTGTGTGAGAATGAATTTGGGCCAGAGGGGAAG
>Ga0123354_10014150_pt1 | contig 12415 bp, 7 predicted proteins | sample TergutLab28metaG_2_FD_97872 | JGI IMG/M metagenome (GOLD analysis project Ga0123354, IMG submission 97872) | Labiotermes labralis P4 segment gut microbial communities from Petit-Saut dam, French Guiana - Lab288 P4 | ecosystem: Host-associated > Arthropoda: Insects > Digestive system > Gut ... | reverse complement strand
TGTTGAGCAATATATAATAAAGCAAGTGTCATCTAGTTGGTCAACCATTATTCAAATATCAAGATGATGCACGGTCCAATACGCATAAAAGTCTTTGGTGTTTTAATTATGTAATAGGACTTTTGAACATTAATTATATATTTCGAAAAACTGATATAAAAGACACACAGACACACACATACAGTTGTACATCTACACCCCAACTCCCTGCCACACACACAACCGCACGCAGCATGGTAACGTCAGTCCTCTTTCAGAAAAAATCACAAGACCAAAGCTGCTTACTGCTGTTATCGTTTTGTTTGTGGGCCCAAAATTTGTGTCCTATTCTTAAACTGTCTTTCGTGCAGTAAAGTTACGATATTACTTGAATGTTTCCTGCTCTGTAGTTTCACGAAAGTGTATGGTGTGGGGAGCTTGAGACACGGCAGTCTGCATTAGGGAAAAGAAGAATGCACACAAAGTTTTAGTCAGGAAAAGTGCTTTGAAAAGACTTCTTGCGAGGCTTACGGGATGGTTAGGTAGGTAGGGTGATAGAAGTAAAATGGTTTTTAAAGGAATGAAGTGTGGCGTTTTGGGTTGGATTCATTTCAATGAGGATAGGGAAGAGAGGCAGATTGCTGGGAAGAGGGTAGAACATTTTCAGGATTTATAAACGGTGGGAAATTTCTTGACAAGTTGTGTTGAAGTAGTAAACTGTGTTCCAGTGAAAGACGAGTCTTTAAAGACGTTTCCAGTTTTGCTTCAGTTGGCAGAATTTAATTCCGGTTAAAACGAGTTTATAAATCACAAACCCTGTTAAATTTCACAAAGTTACAAAGTTACACAAGAAGACTGTGAGAAACTGTGTATCGCATCCACAAACATAACGGCTACCCTTATTACTGCATTTTACAAATACGTGCCAATGCGAGACTTCATGCTTTCGTCGCTGTTCTGGGTTGTGACGAAGGGTATGTTGGTACATGTTTACCGACGTTCCGGGACAGCCTATCAGCCCCAGTTTCAAAGGTCAAGCAATATTTTACTACTTCATATGACCACTTGACCCTTGAACTACCAACTTAGTTTGCGTAACAACCCAGAAGAGCGAGGAATTTACCTACCAATCCTGTCTATAATACTTACATACTTACTACTTACTCCATGGTGCAGAGTCCTTCCTGAGAAGCTAACTGGTTTGCAGCTAGCCAAGAAATTCCCCGCATTTCACGGAACCCGAAAGTTCATTAACGCACTCACAAGCGTCCGCCACTTGTTTCTATCCTGGGCCAGCCCAATCCAGTACATATATGCACATCCCACCTCCTTGAGATCCATCCTAATATTATCCACCCATCTACGCCTAGGTCTTCCCAGTGGTCTCTTTCCCTCCGGTTTCCCCACCAAGACCCTATACACCCCCTCTCCTCACCCATACGCGCCACATGTCCAACCCATCGCATTCTTCTCGATTTTATCACCCGCCCTGTCTACAACACTGCTGTAAGAAATTAGTCAAAGACAAATAGGAAGCCGGAAGTTTGCAGTTATCTAACAGAGTGCTTTAAGAAGAACCTCGTCTTCGGATTCTCCTCCATTGTAATCACACACACGAGTTTCTGAGTAACATGAAGTCGACTTTTGAATGAAAAATTTATGACACCTAAAGTTCAAATGAGCGAATAAAAGAAACAATGGTTAAGAGACTGTGCGCAGTAAGAATGACGTCTAGAGAATGTTGTAAATGTTTGTGTGACTGCAATCCGACCTCAAAAATGTTTAAATTTTCGGGGATATTTTCGTTTGAAAAGTCAGAACTTCTGGTGCTGTAGTCTGAAACATTGATGTGTTGCCACGTCACCCGACACGGTTCCCTACTCACGACACCTCATTCATATTGCATATTCGACGGCAGGAACACAAATGCAGTTCGTTTTGTTCAACTACGGCGCTTCTTGTTTCAGAACTCGGAGACAGACGCAGCCCAAGTCTAAGTAAGGATAGGAGTGCAGACTGCCTAGGGACTAGAAGACCGGCTTTCCTTTCTCGGTAACAGACACAGCTACGGCATCTTCTTATTTGCAGCCTTGTACAGCCTGCCTCTGAGACACGACCAAGCTCCTACCTACTTAGCACTTGAGGCGGAATATGAAACAGCATAAGTATGCCCCAGGCTTATCTTAAAATCCAAATATATGGAAGCAAATTTTCCTGCATTATCGCCAATAAATAACTATTATGGTGGCTAAACTTAGCTGATTTTATGATCCAGGTATTCTGTATGTGAAAAAGAACTTTTTCAAAAATACAATGCTGTGTGTCTTGAGAAAATTTATGATACTCGAGGATAAAAGTAACTTTATAATTGAACGTAATAACATATACTTCTTTATGAAAGTATACATATACATTATTGTGTAAAATGCAAAGGACTAAAGTTGAGGATTGTAATTTGGTCAGCTTCTGCACGTCCATGCCTCTCTGTGTCTGAAAAATTTATGTTATAGACCGCAATTTCAGCGAATTTCCCCGGTTGGATTGGCTCCCTAATTGACCAGCAACTGAATCTAAATTATTTCTAATTCAATTGATTAAATTTGGTTCAATGCAAATTATTCAACAAGTTAGAAGATTTAATCAGAATAGATATCAAATGCTTAAAGAGAAAGAGGTTCAATAATATATTTACGTATCGCCAGAAAAGAAGACTTAACTCTAATATAAATATAGTTAAAAGAGTTGAATATATGGTACAAAGAAGAGTGTGTTCGAACACAGTCTGCTACCTACAAGACTGCTTATTCTGTTGCATGTAAAACACGTTATAATATATCTGTATATACAACCGTCTTCCTGAAGATTTAGGTATATGCAGAAGGTAAAAAAATTAAAATATTAATTTAGAGAGGATGCATTTTGTAAGTTAATATTTTATAATTATATCAAAAAGCACGAAGCAAAAAAAAAATCACTTGTACTCGACGATTTGATATCGAAAACGTTCAGTTGGAAACAGGAAATTTTAACTTATGACTAATTTGCATGTAAAGTAAAGTAAAGTAAAGTAAAATAAAGTTCACCTTAGAGCAGGCCACGAAGGTCCAGAGGGGGGGTACAGGTATAGCTGTACTTTTTCTTTAACCCGAGCGCTAGATGAGGTGGGTGGTCAACGCCACGTCTCGGCCGCTTTACCCCCGAGAAAGACCTGGTACCCATTGTATAGGAGGCTGGGTGGGCCTCAGAGCCCGTCTGGACAGGTACGGTATACCTTGCCCCCACCGGGATTCGATCCCGGTGGGTCCAGCCCGTAGCGAGTCGCTATACCAACTGAGCTATCACGGCTCCGACTAAACCTAAATGAAAAATTAAAACGCAGGGGTTTGGGAATTTGAAGGTTTCCTTCTCAGATACGCAGGTTGTAACTGATCCATTTACCATAGCAGGCGATAGGACTTACCTATAAATCTCATTAACAGTCTCGGGCCCAGGGTTTGTAATGCCCAACGAGAGAGATGAAATGTTTGGTGTAGATCTCCCACCCTTCATCACACACGATGCGGATCATAAATCAGAAAAGCTGAAGATGATGGCTGCACTCTTATCGCGCCCTGCCAAGCCCTGGCCCTGTGACGCTACATTCATCAGACTGCTGATGTCATATAAGCTAAGTTTTCAGCCAGACGGTCGAGTGTTCGAGATAGTCTCGTACCGTCATCTTGTTAATGCAAACAGTCTCTCACATAGCCTAAAGCCACATTCATGTTCTAGTTAAATTAGATTTTAATAAAACTGTTTAAATTAATAAGCAAAATGTGTTTGTCACTTTATATTGGCGAAATGTTCGTGTACTCTAGACATCAAGAAGTATTATTGGATTTAAAAGAATAAAATGACGGTGGGATGTGTAAAACCTATGAAGGATATGATAAACACAGGTAAAGAGTTAGACCGAAGAAAATGAAATGTCACTATAGGCGTAGGTATGGGAATTGTAATAAAATTGACGAGAAAGAAGGTGATGTAAATTATGAACCGGATTGGTATGACTCTTGATAGTGCACAGCCACAGGCTCCTCTAAACACTATTAAGAAATTTTAGATTTTATCAGATGTGGATGATTTCCTGAGCAGCTCTTCGCGTATCAATGTGTTAGCCTCTTTTAAATGGAATTTAACCTGCATTACACTTAATGACACAGCCCGTACCACGCTGTCTACACAATGGGTAATTTATTGTATTAGGCTTACGGATAAAAAAAAACCGTAAATCTGTTGTGGCCTGAAACCTGGGTGACCTCTTTCTTCTGAGAGACAAAAAAAAATCCGGTTAACCCAAGTACATAAATTAACATAACTAAAGAGGTCAGATTCGAGAGAAGCAACTTTGCAAACTGCCTTCCTTCTGCAAATTAAGTTACGTATTTTCATTTGGCCTACTTTTAAAAATTATTTCTGTAACCCAATTACGTAGTTACAGGGTGATCAATGAGTTGTGAATTGGAGAGACCAATGACGGAGCCTGTCATGATATACGTTTTGACACTATACGACCATTTGATTCGAGGGTGCGGAGAGACCAACGAAAACGTGTAGCCGTTCTCCGGGTTGAGATTTGAAACGGGGGTTTCCAGAATACAAAGAAACCTTGTTAGCACTCGACATCGACTGTGGAAAATAAAATATAACAGAAAATAAAAATACTAATGCATTTCCTTCTTTGGGTCATAGTGGCATGAATGTGGAGCATGGGTGGGATGGAAAATAGTAGGGAAAGTCTGAATTTCTCGAGTAAAACCGCGTCCTCGTGTTTTTTTTACTGCATATGCCGCATGGACTGTACTTGTAGCGAACCCAACCCTCCTGGTCCGTGTGCCGGAAAACGTTATGTCCTTAGTAGGTGTACGGAATGTGTTGTCAATCTATGACACATAGTATTAACTTCATTAAAAAGTACACTTGGGTGAGATTAACAACATACTCCGTGTTCGCTTATATGAAAATGCCACCCCACAGTTCAAAGTGTATGGTTACACACACAGTGCGCCTCCATTGTACACGGAAATTATAAAATGTCCTTGTTCAGGGAACAGTGTCTGAGAACTGTATCTACAAAAAGTCTTGCCTTAATGTGGAAGAATTTGAAACTTTCTCCCTGTTACTTAGCTATTTCTGACATTAATTTGACTACTGCATTGATCCTACAAGGAAAACTGGAAGACAGCTAATAACTTGTCTGTTTTAACGTTTCGAACTTGGCAAATGCACGTTTGTCCTTCGATGTAGACCACAATTTACGTTACGTTCAAATGATTTCGATTGTGGGTGACCTACAAGGAGACCGCTAATTGTAAGGCGGTACTCGGAAACAATCGACTATTGAAGTTTAATACATTCCAGCAGTTATTAAAAATCACAACGTAACACATATTCGAGAATTACACCTAGAACAGAGCGAAATAGACATACATTATTCTTAGGTTATGATCCTACATTGTGTTATCATCTTAATACTGCTATATTGTGGTTAAAACCAAGTCATTGCGTATTTTTCTCCTCTTTCGTGTGATTTGACCTCCTGTATTGATCGACCCCTACAAAAAGGCTGTCCTTCCTCACAATGTATTTAAGAGATTCATTGTTCCAGAATTAATTATGAACAGAAGAGTTCGATCTAATTAGTGACCAACGAAGAAAGACAGAAGTCTGGTGCCTGAATTTTCGCGACAGTTTGCTGGTTTCATATTTAAGGGTCAAAGGTTCTTCGCGGAAATTTAAGATCTTGAATATGAAACCATTACTGTCTCTGGAAACATTAGGCACCAACCACCCAGAGACAGAGCAGCTGTTCCCAGAAAAACCAAAGACCTGTACAGCACTACAGCGAAAGCCCAAAAAATTGCAAAAGACATTTACTTGCACAATTTCAGTTTAGAATATTTATACTTATGTTATTGTTAAAAATTAATTACACCAAATTAATTTCATTGAGCCCAGCTTTCTTTGCGAAGCTAAAGTTAAAACCTGGTCTAGAAATTCATCTTCAGAAGTTACTGCGATATAAAGCAAGTTAGAGGGCACGTTTAGTGAAAGCGGAAGCAGAGGATAAAAAGAAAAGTGAGTGATTGAGGAAGAGTAAAAGAATCAAATGATATCTGCTAAGGTGACAGTGCAGAGGGACGTAATCTGCAAATTACTGAAGAAGTGCAGACCGGCTGAAACGAGGAAGCGAAGGCAGTACAGCAGATGACAAGTGACACCGGAATGGATCACGGAAAGTCCAACTCTGACAGTTTGGAGATGCTGATGATGTCGTTACGAACTTCCGTTACCAGAGTAGGCTATTCAATAGCAATATAATGTCACCGAAGTTAGTTGTGGTTTTGGCGTTCATGTCAGATGAAGTTCCTAGTCAAGCAGACATAAGAACGACATCAAACAACCGCAGATCAATCAGACCCGTGTGGACTCTATAGAAGCGTTTACAGAGTTTCATATATAAACACGGATGAAGGCGAGTAGCGAGCAGAAATTAGCAATCGAGCTGTTAGCAGCCATGCTTGGTATTTGAAAAGTTCCTAGTTCGTAACTCGGTCTGAAAATATATATAGTCTTAAGGATGTTCGCTGGTTTCTCATACGCATAAGTAAATTTTCTAAGTAACACCCATATTTGAAGTTGGGTCGCGACCGCTTACATGAAACGATATTTAAATTTATTATTCACTATTAAAGTTTAGTATTCAAGTGTGTATAATCTGAACGGTAGAAAGAAAGGGAAATGTAGTATTTCACACCTAAATTACATTAAAATGCGGTGCAACGTGTCATGATTCAAACACAGTCGACAGGAAAGAGTATGAATGGCGTAAGTTGAAGACTTGGTGTGAACACTCTATGGGCACTTTACTGTGAAAATAAATAAAGATGTCCCATCCAACCATGGAAGGAGTTGAAAATATGATTGTAGTTTTACATACTAAAACCTAATTTGACGTTCAGGTGAACGTTTATCGTGGTAAAGTCTTATAATAAAACCAACTAGATGCACTAATCTCTCAAATATATTTTTGCAATAAAACTCTACATGTTTCGGACAGTTCCTCTGTCCATCATCAGGAGTTTTTCACTGTACACACACAGCAATGGTATATGTCACACAGGTTTGCTGACAGCTTGCTGTCAGCAAACCTGTGTGACATATACCATCGCTGTGTACAGTGAAAAACTCCTGATGATGGACAGAGGAACCATCCCAAACATGTAGAAATTTATTCCAAAATTAAATTTCAGAAATTAGTTAATCTAGTTGGTTTTATTATAAGAATACTAAAGTCTTTAAAAATGTGATGTTTTAAGAATATATCCTAAATATAGAGGCACAGCTTCATAACTTTATAATTCCAACTCCGCAGTGTGCAGCTGGAAGTAAGCTAAACTCTTCATGACGATCAGAGACGCTTTCTAACCGTATGAACAGGAAGTAATGTTCCTTATTCACCACACCTTTGTACAGCGCTTACTTCACGACTGACTGTACTAAAAAGCGAACAGCCGAACAGTGCGTTTGATACTTACTGATAAACCAATAAATTGGCTTTCATAAATATATTCAATCACACATCATTACTTTCGACCAACATGTTTCGGCCATTGCTGTGACTATCATCAAAGTGCCTTACTAATGTACAGTCATTATACTATTTATTGTACAAAAGTGTGTGATAAAACCACTTGGTGTTACGCATGATTTCTATACAGCTCCCTGTGAACATGAAATAGCATATGATGTTATCGTTAAAGTACACAAAAACAGTTTGTTGAAGAGTAATAACATGTGATTGAACATATTTGTAAAAGTGCATTTGTTGGTTTATCATGTAAGTTTAATCTATGGACATGCTACACTCAAAGCCAAATGGTAATCTCCCCTACACACTACTTTTTCATCACTTACATCTCAAGAGAATTACTGGAAACTTTGCACTTAATTATAGGCACTAATTTTTTCCTAAGCTTCTTATAGATGTATGTTTTCAAATGCTAAGTACCCAAAGAGCACCCGTCCAGACCGGCCACCTGTACAATGGGCACCGAGTCTCTTTCCCGCGGGTAAAGCGACCGGGGCGTTGTGCTAATCACCCATTCCAAACTATTGCCGAGGTTAAAGAAAGAGTACAGCCATATATTTACTCCTCTTTTGGTTCTTTATGGGCTGTTCTAGGCAGAATTTCAATTACTACGGACTCCAATAAGGTTGCCCTACTACGAGTCCCTTCTGCACGTCGCCGTTCTACTTCCTGTGGACCTACCACAGAACAATGAGCTGTTACGACTTTCAACCCCCACAATCAGCTTCTGCCTCACACAAAACAAAATGTTTCCCCATTACTGCATCCTTTACATTTGTGTGTTTAGAAAAACGCAGTTTATTTCCAGAATTATATGAAAGTTATGTCGGCTCGCTACGGGCTGGACGGTACAGGGATCGAATCCCAGTGGGAGTGAGATTTTTCGCACCTTTACAGACCGGCCCTGGGGGCCACACAGCCTCCTGAACAAAGGCTATCGGGTCTCTTTCCAGGGCGTAAAGCGGCCAGAGCGTGGCGTTGACCACCCTACCAGCTAGCGCTGAGGTTAAAGAAAGAGTAGAGCTATACCTCTCCTTCCCTCCAAGCCTTCATGGCCCGTTCTATAGTGAAATTTATCCTGTACCTCATTATATAAAAATCCTTAATATATTCTGTGGACATTTCACAGCGTTTGCACTGTTTAGACTTGGCTGTATGTACAGCAAATATTGTGGTTCGAAACGATTAAAATGTGTGCGAGTTTCTAGACGATTCTGAAGATTCACTAATTCTATGTTTAATTATGCGAGTACATTTTAATTTATTTTTATTGGTATCGTGTTCAAAAACATACTCTTTAAACGGCGTGAATGAACTCTAATTCACTCCTAATGTCTGGCTAAAGGACGATGTTTTATTGGTTGTGCGATTAATGAGGCGTTTACAAAGAAGGGGACTAGACTGTATCTGCTAACAGCAATTTGCGTTCAGTGCCACTGAAAATGCGGAAGAGCCTACGCCACGCCGGAAAAAAAAAATTCCCACATACATTCTTTGCACCTTGATCTTCTGAACACTTCCAGCAGCTCTTCTCGAATTTCATAAAGACGCTAACAATATTAAACTTGTGTTTTTTTAACTTGAATTGTGACACAGTTACGTAATGTAAACCAACAAAATGCATATTTTTTAATTAAATGTTTTAATTAAATTATAATAGTTTACATTTTGTTGGTGTACATTACATAATGTTAAACTTACTTCAGATATCATGTAATAAACAGCTCCAGTAATGTCAATTTGCATTGTGTTATTGAGGGTTATTCCTTCCCCGCACTGGGTAATTCAAACTTAAGATCCAAGAACAATGGTCGACATATTTAAATATTTTAAGGGTGGGTTCCTGCTGCGTACATGATCAAATGTTTAATATGACTTTGAGAGCATTTTCAAAACATGTCGCTGTTGATTGGTATTATTATTATTATTATTACTGCTCTCATTAGATTCCTATTCTTAGGGCAGACTGAATGCTAAATAGCTATTTTGTATATGTTAATTGTTGGCAGAATAATAGAAGGTGTCAAGGTTTACCTGTCCATATTCTCTTCTTAAACGAACTATTCATACAGAAATTGTACGTAAGTTTAAGCCGTGTCGTGTTCGTGATTCCAGACGGTTAGCTCTAATGGTTCAACAGTTGTTGACAAAGAAATGAAAGCCAGACGTAAATGTCGTTCATCTTCTATGTCGTTTTTTGTATTGTATAAGAATTGTCTGGAAATATTCCATATTTGTCGGAACCTAGTTATCTTATATTTAATTGATCCGGCAGTTTGTTTCAAAATACGTCATGTTCGTTCCATTTCCTTATTTTCTGATTCTTATATCATTTGACTATGTCCTGTCATATTGACTGTTGTTAAAGGATTCATCAAACAAAACAAAACACATTAATGCTTTCGCCAACTGTAATTCCACTCATGCTGTGGTATGGGAGAGCACAGTACTGCACAAAACTCAAATTTTATTGCTAAACCTAGCTGCAAATGTACTTAGTCCTTATTGTTTTAGTGATAGAGCCTTAAAATGAAGACTCTTCTGAGCGTTCTGCTTTTCGCCTGTAAGTGCAGAGGGTTTATGTTTGCGTGGTGGAATGTGTTCATTAGGACTCTAATAAAGGAAGATTACTTGGGTTTCAGGGATTCTGACAGCCATTTGTGCATACTAGTAACATTAAAGGATGTTTCATTCTTTGTTATAATGATTACGTGACGCAAATTATCTGAAACAAATTGGTTCAATTAATTACAAATATGGCGTAAGCAATTCGTTGTATAAAGCATTTCGCAGAGCTTGCTCCTTACCTGAAAATATTGATGAGAAGGATAGAGAGAAATCATTATACCGCGTGTGGAAATAATTACTGAAACAAAAAGCAACAGTGAATCATCACAATAGAGGCCCAGTGAAGGCGCATACTGTATCCGACAGCTTAAACTCTCGAGCCATTGTTCCATGCTTCGGTGAGAGCTAACTTATGTATTGTCACGTCGGTAAAGATGGCTGTTCTGTGTCTTATGTACGATAATCCTACGGACTGAATAGTACTAATGTGAAGTATCTGCTTCTCCTCAGTCAATCCAAGCAAATTACGCTGGGCTACCTAAAAATTAGTGGCGTCCGCTTCTACCAACGTCCCCCCCACTACGAGATTCACTAATAAGTCTGATGACTAAAGCCAGATTCCGAGTAAATGAAAAGCCGATAAGTTAAGAATAGAAACGTAACAAATATTATTTTTTTCTTCATTCATGCATATAGTTTAAAAATCTACACGCAGGTAAGGTCTACACAATGGAAGCCGTTAGGCAGATGTACATCTACAGGTTCAGATAGAATTTCATCACACTGAGGTAAGATACAAGTTTAAATTATATGACACAACTTGAACGGTGCAGTTCACATCACATGTGAAATAACCGAATAAAAATAGCAGTAAATTAAAATTCCCCAATAAGATGTGTAACTGGAAGGCCAAGAAGTCGCGGGAGAGACTTTCTTGAGGTTGGTGAAGTTGTTAACGTTAATAATAAGAAAAACCGGAACAATCCCATACACAGACGTAGGAATATGAGAGACCACTCGTGAACTACGAAACAAACAATTACGTAGGCATCACAATACAGAAACAAAAATCGTAACGCCCATTATCCTTACCTAGTATTTTATAATATAAGTTGGATGTTAGACATCATTCGCCTGGACCACTGTGTTTCCTAAGGAAATATCACAGTCGATACCTACAAGAGGTACTCGAGCTTACTTACCAAACGTTTAAATTATTGATTATATCGTCATCTTATCACATCTAAAATAATCCTAAAGAAAAGTTCTGTAGTTGATATCTTCAATAAATACGTTACAAACCATGAAAATAACCCAAATTTAGGCCTAGTGAAGTCCTTATTTATTACCTTTCATCTTTCACCCTGAGGGAGGATCAGGATTTTTGATAAAATGCTGCTAAGGTGGATATCTGGGTGTAGGTGAGAGGTAGCGAAAGGATATTCAAGAGAAGTGTTTACCAGTACTGAAAATTTTCATAATTTGCACTTTCCTCAAACACGTTCTTGTTAAAATGTTCAAACAGAATACGTTTGAATGGATGAAACACGTGCGACGATCGGGCAGCAAGAAAAAGGCATAGCAGAGAAAATATTCTTAAAATATAATATATTTTAATCATCTCATTTTCACTAGATGAAATATAAACCAGAAGTGAACAGTTTTTTTTCGTGGGGCCCGTTTGTCAGTAAAAGGCACAGACACTTCCCTGGACCACAAACATAATTATAAAACACACGCTCTATTGGATACACACTAAAGGCACATTTTGAATAAAATATTATTAACACTAAGTCATGAAAATGACGATTATTTTGCCCATGGCCCAACAGCCCCTAGTAGGCCAGTGTCTCCTCATTATCGGGGCTTCACGATCACACTGAGACACGCCACACTCGATAGAACTCCTCTGGAAGAGTGATCAGTCCGACGCAGCAACCTCTGCCTGACAACATACAACACTCACAACAGAAAGACACTCATGCCCCCGGCGGGATTCGAACCCACGATCCCAAAAAACGAGCGGCCGCAGATCCACGCCTTAGACCGCGCGGCCACTCTTCCCTGACGTTAGCAGATTATTTTTCACGTCTATGCAATACAACACACAAAGACATATATACAGGTTGTCCCAGGAGGAATGTGCCAGACTTCGGGAGAGTGTTCCTTATGTTAAAGTATACCGATATAACCCAAAACACCTATATCCAAAGTTGAACGGTTACGGAGATAATGGCC
>Ga0123354_10014144_pt1 | contig 12418 bp, 7 predicted proteins | sample TergutLab28metaG_2_FD_97872 | JGI IMG/M metagenome (GOLD analysis project Ga0123354, IMG submission 97872) | Labiotermes labralis P4 segment gut microbial communities from Petit-Saut dam, French Guiana - Lab288 P4 | ecosystem: Host-associated > Arthropoda: Insects > Digestive system > Gut ... | reverse complement strand
GTTGTTGTTTTTGTGGTGGTGGTGGAGGTGGTGGTGGTGGTGGTGGTGGTGGTGGTGGTGGTGGTGGTGGAGCTAGTGGTGGTCGTGGTGCTGGTGGTGGTGGTGGAGCTGGTGGTGGTGGTGGTGGTGGGTGGTTGTGGTTATGGTAGTCGTCGCAGCAGAAGCGATTGTGGTTATGAAAATTATCACTACCTTACCGCGAATTAATACGTGACTAGCCACTAATTACGCAAAATCACTATAAAATTTTCGGGAAATAGGCTCATTCTAAAGTAAACTGAGCCAAAAAAAAGGTGAGACATGTGTCTCCCTAACATAGCTCCATAACATCTAAATATATTTTACTAAAACCCGAGAGTTCGGCACCGCTAGTAACAAAATCGGCCACTCAACACGAGCGTCGTTAGGTCATTTAACCCCCATCCCTCTCGCCTATTTGGCCACGATATATCTTAATTTTATTTTTCCATCCCCTTCTAGACCTTCCGCGAGGCCACCGCCCAAGATACATAAGCCTACTCACTAAAATTCTCTATCAAAATCCTTATACTTTTACTAATAATCGGTCGGAATCCGATATATTTTCGTAAACTTGGCCAACTAAATTTATTTCACTGTTAAGTTCTCCTATACAACACGCAACCCTTAAGCTGGAGGTCCACCCTTTTTCGGCTATTCCCAACTACATGTTCATTCCGCACAATAAAGTACCTCTGTGCCACTAGCAAAATATGAGTATTTCCATCTTCAAGTGATTTCGCTTCATCGTCAGAAAGCCAGAGAGAATGCAAAGTCCGGCATAGCAAAGTCGTCGCGATGTCTGGTTACGACCGAATGGAACTTGAACATAAGTTATAGCTTTGGAGAGCAACGACATTCTTAGGCATAAATGTCATTCCTGCACGTATGTTTCCTATTGTTACATACTGCCCCACACCAAACACGTGTACGAGTCTAAATGATTTGTTTATAGTTGCACTGCATGTGGTATCGTAGCAATAATTTTAAACACATAAATTTTGTTATTCTCCTTCCTCCGTCATATTTTTTAGGCTTCTTATTCACATTTTGACCTTCTGATTTCAAGCACGTTTGAATTACGGCCGTTAATACATGATTTGTTTCAATTACCATTTGCAGATTGCAAGAAGCGGGAAGTGTCTTCAAACAGCACTATTGCCTGTACAGTCAAAAATCGTAAGTTATATACTCTAATGACCAAAGGGTCTACAATCAGACACTCCTAACAAGCACTTTTGATTTAAGATCCGTCAGATGGAATACTTTTAATATACTGGTGTAAAACTTATGTACGTCCCAGTGTTTAATCGGCAATTGCCGAAATTTGGAGAATTTTTTCAGCGACTAAACTAGTTAGGCGATTCCGTGAGTTTTATGAGAGCCAATGGCTCGTTAAACAAAGGGGAATTTTTCGTTCCATCAACCATCGAGGATCTTCAGACTAATTTTCATTAGATGTTATATGGTACAGGCTTATTCAACCGTGACACTTGTTTTACGTTATTTATAAGACTGTGCCAAATGTTGGAAATCAAGCATTGCAAATCTCGAGGCAACGGCAGGGTGGAGAAGCCAGAATTATTACGTCACCAAAACACACGCTAAGCGTAAATATCGCCACTTACTTCAATATATCGCAAATTCTTTACCCAGAACTAAATAAATGCTAACGCTGGGTAAAAAGCTGAATTCGTTTGCTGAAACTGTAAAGCCTTCTTCAAACACTGACCTTCACCACCGCTAGAAAATGAAATCAAGTACTTACTAACAGCATGCACTTGTACAGGAGAGTGCAAAGGTAAACGCTTCGCTGTGGTACACTTGCCTGCAGGCCTTTATCAAGAGCACTAACATATGTAAACATACCGGTGAGGGCTAAATTAATAAACACTTAAACAAACATGTAGGTCTATGCTGTTCGTGGTTGGTACTTAGCGAAAGTGATGCGTCATTCATCCAGCTGCATTGAACGAACCAATTTGGTTGGGAAGTTACGCAGTTATTTCGCTGTACGTATCAAGTTCAGACATTACGTACCGTAGAATGAAGTAACGTTTAGATATTTGTGGTTTATTAAAAGACGCTGTGAGCAACCCAGCAGACAATAGGATTAGAGAATAATGAATTAGAATACATGTGAAAGCAATAGATCATAATGTAATTTGGGGTACTAACCCACAGGACCTGGGTCAAATCACCTACAACTCTGAATAGACTGGTCAGTCTAGATTTGAACCCGAATTCTCTACCGTCCTACGTCATCCTATTCACCGAGCGTGAATGGGATATGGTAGGACTGAAATACTGTTTGTTTAAAAGCTGTAGGTTGTCATTTCATTGTTATGACACATGGTAGACGAAAAGTACTCGGCTCGGTGTGGGTTGATGGTGGGGTCTGTGAAGCAGAGGTCACGTTGTGTCTGAGCTACCATAGCAGTGGTCACTACAAGAACAGCAAAAGTGGGGGGGCAGTGTAACCACTCCCAGCCTAACCACACCCGACACTCCCGCACACTGCCCCACTCTACTCCAAGGCTAACAACAGCTTACAATACCGTCGAATTACATCGAAATTTATTATTTCTTTATATTAATTTGAACACAGCTACTGGTTATGCGTTCTTTGCAAATAACCACTATGGCATCAGACTTCAATTTTAAAAACGCTTTTAATGTAACTGAAATGGACGTGGACGTGAACAAGAAAATGAGGGGAGTGGAGGAATGAAAGTCTCAAATCACGAATTCGACATTTGGAGCCAGTACCTCCTGGACACAAAAGAGGTAAAACATTACACCACAGCTTCTGGTCAATTACCAATTATAAGATACATACAAATTACAAATATTAAGTATTTTTTTGGGGGGGGGGAGGTCCTTATGTTACGGACTGATGGCTAGAAGTCAGTACTCGGAAGGTCCTGGACCGGCCATCTCGACACAGGTTTCTCTTGGTTTCCCTGTGCCTAAAAGCAAATGCTGAGATGGTTCCAAAGATTCCAAGTTGCCACTACATGCTTCTCACGTAGCCCTCCCGACTTAAATCTAGTAGTAATCAATTTCAGGTTTTGTTTACATATAAAATAACCACTGCCACCGGGTAACAACCCAATTGCAGTAAATAAATATATTATGTTATTATAGACGCTGAATTCAACCGAAGGGTTTTAAATTCTACAGCGTAAAAAAAAAAAAGATGACTAGACCTGTGTGTGGACAAATGGAGAGGAGACAGGCTATTACAAAGTATTATCCCTGCATTCACCTCTAAATACAGAGTACTGAGTAGAAACCTTACTAAATACGGCTCGTTTCCGATCGGAAATTCTAATCGAAGTCCCCAGAAAAATAAGCAAGAGTGGAGATGGAAAGTAAACAAGAAAATGTCCACAGTCATTTAGGCATGAATTGGCCGAGCGTTGAACTGAAGGTGGGTAGAATTCTAAACAGTCTAGCAAGCATTTGTATGCTAGTTTAGAGCGTGTTGACACAGGAGAACGGAAATACAGGAACAAAAAAAAAACTCTTACTTCTTCTCCAGAATGAAGTCAGTAGTGATGTGTTTCTCTTTGTACTTCGCGTTTAATGGCAATGATGGCAGAGGATTTGGGAAAAACGATCGTGGTTTTAAACCTAACAATGACACAACTATAGAAGGAGTAATTACTTGTCATTCCAACCCGTATCAATTCGTACTCGGCCATAAATTAAGTACATTCATTAGTACAATTTTTGCACACTGTCATTTCTGTTGTTTGTTTTAAAAATGCTGTGCTTAATTACGCATTTCATAGGCTTAGCCTCTAGCGTTGAATGAAATGGCGGGGGTCTTCTTGTCTTATTTATCGTGTTTTGTATTGTTTTAAATGTTTTTTTGTATTGTTTATATTATGTATATTTATTCCTTTTTGTTTTGTCTGTAGCAACTACTGTAAGGACTACTGCCACCGAATGACAACTCAATTGCAGTTAATAATAATAATAATAATAATAATCTCCTTTATGCAGGTTATTTATACTTATTTTCCTGAGAAAAACTATGTCCCTAGGGGATGCAGTGTTGCAGCTATTCTGTTGTTACTATACATGGTGCTTATATCGTTAGTTTCAGTGTTGAATCTATTGTATTTTTACATTAGTACTTTCCCAATTATGTGTGCAGTGCCCAAAATGGCTCTTTTCTATAGTTCCTAGACTTCATGTTTTCCTGCTATGTTGCTCATGTATTTTCTGAATGACTTTGAAATAGTTCCAGTCGCCCCTATTATTACTGGTGTCACCTTTGTTTTTACATTCCACATGCGTTGTATTTCTATTGTAAGGTCTTTATATTTTAGAATCTTTTCGGCTTCTTTTTTAATCATTTCTGTCTCCTGAGACTGCAACGTCTATTAACATACATGTTCCCTTTTCATTATCACGGATTATAATATCTGGTTTGTTGTTGGGGATATTTCTGTCAGTTTGTACTTGTTGGTTCCACAATATGGTTACCTTGCCTCCTTGACTTGTTTCTATTGATTTTGGCACATGTTCATGCCAGTGTTTTTTGTCCAATTGTACCCCCGTTTCCTTGCATATGTTGAAGTGTAGTTGTGCACACACTCTATCATGTCTTTTTACGTACTGTTCTTTCGCCAGTTATTATTATTATTATTATTATTATTGAATGGAAAATGCCATATGAATATTTTTCGTTCTTAGACTTGGAAGAGAATTCCATAGCTCATTTCAGGTTACTGCGGTAAAGAAGAAATATTACCTTGGAACGCAATAAATCCAAAGCCACTGTCGAGTGTTAGTACTCCTGGTTTTCTGAAAGTTTCGGATTCAAATTTCCGTCTGATGACCGGGTGTTGACACAGATTTATAGTCTTTTTTCAATTCTTCGGATCAAATGCAGATTAAGAAGTCTACTTCAAATTCAGCCACAATTTCTCCCACCCAAACTCTACTCAAACCATTAGTCATTACTCCTACCTTTGGACGTTATATAGTGACAGAGTAAATTCATTGAAATATATTTTTTCAGCGCGACAACTTTTAATGGGCCAAGGTCTTGTCACTGTCGAGGCTTCACGATCATACTCAGACACACCACAATCAGTAGGACTCCTCTGGACGAATGATCAGCCCGACGCAGAGACCTCTACCTGACAACATTAAACACTCATAAGAGACAGACATCCATGCCTCCGATGGGATTCAAACCCGCAATTCCAGCAAGCGAGCGGCCGCAGACCCACGCCTTAGGACCGCGCGGTCACTGGAATCGGCTCTTTGACCCACAGCTAAATCAGTAGACAGCTACATAAAGAAATAAATGCAAATATAAAGTTATACCTGAATTTAGTTAAGAAACACAGCCTGAAGACGTAGGAAGGAGCTGAGTCATAGCTCCACGCATTGTTACTGTCGCCAGTAGATAGTATACAGGCTACCACTTTCATGTCATGTCCCATTTATCCCCGAGGAAAGAACTCCAAGTATCAACAGGATAGGACTCGAAATGCCAGTGCTGGTCTGGACGCTTTGGCTAGAAAAAAATACCTAATGCCGGAAATCAAATTTGACTCTTCTATCTTCCATCCTGTGTCACTGGAATTTTTCATTGACATAATCCTTCCGATCGCACTATGGCCCTGGGGTCGACTCAGCCTCTAACAGAAATGAGTACCAGGAGTATTTCCTGAGGGTAAAAACGGCCGGTGCGTAAGGCAGACAACCTTACCACCATTCTGGGCAATTGTCACGTAATCTGGGAACCTTAACTTCCTGGAATCCTCTGGGCACCTCGGGCTTGTAATGGGACTGATTTACCTTTATTTATCTTCCATCCTGTAGCCCAGCCACTACACTAGCTCAGCTATCGGCTCTAAGCATAATTACACATATACAGTAAATAGCTCAAATATAGTCATTATAAATCTTACAGCCTCCAGTTTGTTATCCAGCATTAGACAGTTTTATAGACGACGACATTCAGGGCCGGATTAGCTCATTCTCGTCGCCAGATGGGTTTCCATGTCTCTAAAATCGCACACGTGTGAACTGATATAATATTAAAATTACGATGACAGAAGCTGGCCTTAACTGAGTCAAAAGCACTTGCAATTAATATACGTATATGGAAACTAAACCTTCCATCTATAAATTAACACTCACCAAGTGGTAAAACGAGGTGAAGCGTGACTACTCAGTAACGAACAAATCATCAGCTTCGCAGGTGGTACGATGTGCCTTAATGGATCTACTTCTATACACTATAGCAACAAAAGAAACTCCGTAGTAGCCAACGCTGTAGAACTATTATTAAAAATTTGACAGTTATTGAGCTAAGCCCCTTATTTTACTCGAAACCGATATCCACGCTCTATTCATAAGCCATACTGATACAGTTCAAAAGAACTCACATCGTCCCAATCTAATGTTCTAACGTCCTTCTCGTTTATTTCAGGTCTTTTTGATTAGCACTTTGCAATAAACATTTTCTATACATGTTACACTTCCTTCCGTGACACAAAAAACGCCCCCAGTTACTTAAAACCTGGTGGCCAGTGTAACGTTCAAGCTATGCGGAATAGATACATGAGTCGTTACAAAACAAAGTACGAATACGTACTTTGTGTTTCCCTCTAATCAGCATGGAAATCTGCTTCAAATTTTGACTTTTGTTGACCGTGCATCTCAGTATATTTATCTCAGTATTTAACCAACTTGATGCACAAAATTTGTTTCACAATAAGTTTCGTTTCATGCCTCTATATGTTTCGAGCACATGTGCTCATCATCAGGAGGTCAAAATTGCTTTACACAGCCTCGTGCACGAGACGGCCACCTATAGGTGTGATGATACCAGAGGCTGTGTAAAGCAATTTTGACCTCCTGATGATGAGCACATGTGCTCGAAACATGTAGAGGCATAAAACGAAACTTATTGTGAAACAAATTTTGTGCATCAAGTTGGTTAAATACTGAGATAACTGCCTGAAATGTCAATTTATAAAAGCATTTGTTCCGGTAAAATTCAATTTTCTAATAGACAACCAGCCAACCAGCTACCCGGGATATAGCTCTTCTTCAGAAACCAACACTTCCTTGACCTTCAAAAAAAACTCCCCGTACTTCGTGGAACCCGAAGTTCACTACCGTGTTCACAAGAGTTCGCCAGCTGTCCCTATCCTAAGCCAGATAAATCCAGTTCAGGCCCTCCCATCCTATTTACGTTAGGCCCACTTTCCACATCGTCGTTTAATTTTGCGTAAGACAGAACAAAGTGTTAACTGGGAAGACGTACGTCGTGGTGTGATGAAATTAAACAGTAGGTTATTTAACAACGTTATTTAACTGAGAAAGATTAAAAACTAAGAATTAGTCCTGCATCTCTACAGCATTTGCAGCAGCACTCGCTGTCTTTCTAGCAATGTACAGGTCATAGCGTTACGAACACGGACAAAATACCCCACCCCAAATTCAATGTACTGTTTCCATCTAGAGCAAAACAAAATAACTTGACTTTTTAATTTACCACATAAACCGTACTGTTTTAGAAATTTCAGCCACAATGCTACTTATACTGAGGGATATTCACATTAGCATACAGACCCTACTTGCCACACATTTCACTATTACAGAGCTATCCTCAGTAAAAAGTGAAACAAACTGAATTAAATAAAATATACAATGCGGATACTATCACTAAAGAAGTGTTCGTTAAATGTGATTAAAACAGAGTTTTTGATATCACAGGCTGCCACTAATTATTTTCGAATCTGATTGTAGTTTCTCTCGTTGTTTACATGATTGCACATAAACATGTATTATGTTTGTCCACAATGTGTAGTGGGCGACAAAACACAGCTATGTTATACAGGGTGATTCATGAAGAAAGATTAATATTTTGGGAAGTGATAGTATCGAGAGGGGGGGGGGGAATTCATATGAACATGTATCCAATTCTGAATAAATACCGAGATAGAGACATTTGAATCTCCAAAATTAACTCAATTAGATTTTAGTTTGTGGGGTTGGATGAACAACGAAGTTTACAGCCGAAAGGTGATATATGAAACAAATTGCTCGGTCGCATTTTGGGTGCTGCTGCCCGTATGAAGAAAGGTGAAGATCAACCCAGACGAAAGACACGGGATTTTCGCAAAAGAGGCGCAGAGTGCAATGAGGTTTACACTGGAATTTTCGATCATTTATTGAGAAGTGTAACACATTTATCATTTCTGCCTAACAAATTTGTCATTTAAACATGATGACATTACAATTAAAATTAAATTAACAGTAAGTAATTTCTTTCTTTATTACCAGCCACAATGCTTTTGTAGTTGTGGATTCAAACAGCACTGTCTCGATAACCATTCAGAATTAGACACATTCATATGAACTCATTTTCTCACAACGACAGATATTATAATCTTCCAAAATATTGGCCATTCCTCCCGTAACACCCTGTATGTATCGCTGAATACCATTATTTGTCGCATATGTTTGCTATTTTCGCTATTTTGCGACGGGTACATTGCTGCCCGTTTGGTTCTTCTTCGGCTCATGTCGCTAAGGTTGTATTCAAGCAGTAATGTAGGAACTGCTCTTCTCTTATGTCCTCTACTTACTTACTTCCTCCATGGAGCAGAGTCCTCCTTAAGAAGTAACCAGCTAGTCAAGAAATTCCCCGCATTTTATGGAACCCGAAAGTTCGTTACCTCCTTTAAAAGTTCCCGTAACCTGTCCCTATCCAGAGCCAGCTCAATCCAGTCCACACATTCCACATCCCACTTCCTGAAGATCCATCTTAATATTATCCTCCCATCTACCCCTGTGTCTCCCCAGCGGTCTCCCTCCCTCAGGCTTCCCCACCAAAACCTTGCACACAACCCTCCCTTCCCCCTACGCGCTACAAGCCCCGCCCATCTCATTCTTCTCGATTTTATCACCCGCAAAATTTTATGTCCTCTACGTCTCATTAAAATGACGGACGTATATTTTGACAACTTGTGCAGTTTTGCTGGTCTGACCGGTACTCAGAAGCGACCGTAATTAGAGGTATTTTATGACTACAAAAACTATACTTTTTTTATCGATCTTTAATGTACACATATTAAGTAAAAATAAATACTTTACATTCTATTCAATTTAATTTTTTTATTATGTATATAATTTCGTCATGAAATAAGTACATGACAACATCCATGACCTGAGAATGGTGCCATATTGCTAAAACATGTAATGGGTTGGGTGTTTATTCTAATTTAAATACCCACAAATATAGGGTGTTTATTCTAACGTAAATACCCACAACAATAAGTTGTTCTGTGAGTGCATATTATGGTATTAATATAATTACAAAATAGCACATAAATTAAAATACCATACCAAACGCTTCCTTGGATTTGATAGGATTTCTTGCTTGGAGCTTGGAGCTTTGAGCTTAATAAACAACATAAAGAAAAGAGGCAGGTGTGAAGTATTTCCAACTTACAAGTACACGTGAACTCTCTACAAGAATTAGATAACCCCATCCCAAGATATTAATTACACGGTATGCAGAGAGAGAAGGTTAGATCAAGCAGACGATTAAAGATGAAAGAGGCTAGTGCGTTCCATTACCTTTGGCACTTAACCATAAATCAGCTACGCGAGTTTCGCACGTCAGCTCTACAGGTTAAGCTATATCGAGGAAAGAAACAAGCCGTGTCTTTCCTTACATTAATCAGTACAGTGCGTCTTCACAGCAAACGTATCGGATTTGTAATTAGATTTTACAATGTTTATCCCAAGAGCTGCAACAGATTTGAAATAAACACTGTAAATCATCTTCCTGTACAGAACATGGATAATATTAAATTGTTACTAGGTGTCTCCTTGATAAATCTTTTACCAAGTTTTAAAACTTGTGAAGTTTTCCTCCGTAGTCCGAACGACCTTCGTGGCATCGTATTTATTACTTTTTTTTTTAAAGGTTATTCCACTTAGATGTTAGTCTCAGATTATACAGCGTCGAATAATGGGATAATGTCAAATGAACTCTACAGGATTTGGGAAGAAGTAGTTGTTGCTTAATTTAACGTAAAGTCCCGGAATTTACCTGCAGGGACTGTGGAACAATTGTATGTTTTTTTACGACACTGGCAGTGTCAGATATTTTATAGCGTCGAATATTAGGGCGGCTGCTGAATGACGAATTTGGAAGTATTTGAAAGTAAACGAGCATGACCTGTCTCTGGTGTAATCAAGGAAATTAGTAAAACTGAGGAAAGTCGCCTTACGGATAGCCAGGTTCCTGGCCGAGATTCGACAAGAGGACTTACACAACACAGGCCACAAGTTTGACCGTTGAAGCCAAATTCATTTCTGTCATGTTTTGCCTTTACTGGAAGCATGTGCTACGATTTTCTTTCAAATTTGTCTACAGAATACTCATGGGCATATTCATATTAAGCCCCCCCACCAAAGTGTCAAGATCCTTAAAATGATATACCTTATGTCTGTTACAGATCTTACTTTCAAAATCCAAACCGACACTACAAAACCATGTAACTTTGTAGCTTATAAAGTTTTAGATATTCGCTCCCTATACCTAGTAGCTGGTGTTGTAAAAGAGCAAATTGCTGACGTCACTATTAAAACATTCAAATGTAAGTGCTGATTTTAGTTTGTAAGTAATTGCATTATGCCTGAGATATCTTCTTAAAGAGACACGACCTTTCTTAAAAGGAATGGCTATAATTAATGTTACTAGCAGGGTCAAGGGCTGCTCTCAGCGTTTATACAATAATATGAGCACAGAAACCAAGTGTTGTAAATGGAAGGTCACACCGGCAGTCTCAAAAGAAAGGGCATTCCCCACAGCTGAAAGTCACTTTGCCTGTCGAGAAATATTCTTTTGTGGAACCCGAAGTGTTATTACCGTGCTTACAAGAGTTGATCACTGAACCCTGTCACAAGCCAGTTCAAACCAGTCAAAAACTCGGATTCTACTTCTTCAAGATCATATTTAACGCTAACAACATACGTATTAGTTCGTCTCATGTGTGGTCCTTTCCTTTTTCTTACTATATTCCACATTCCCCACCCTACTTATCGTCCGTGATTTGACTACCCTCATACTATCCGGTGAAGAGCTCGAATTGTGAAGCTCCTCATTATGCAAATTTTTCCTTCTTCTGTTTCTTACCCTCCCTTGGGGGCAATAATCTCCTTGCCGTCTTTTTCTAAAACAGCTTCACTTCGTATTATTCCGTTACTTCCTCGAGATGTAGGCTGTAAACGTTATAAAATTCATCCTTAGATAAGGCGCAGTACTAATCACGACAATTACTGGGATGATATGCACACACGCAGTTGGTCGCTGAGTTCGACCCTATGTCAGTTCAAGTGGAATGTATAGTGAACAAATACGAATTGTGATATTCGTTATCCCTTGTCTGTGCCATAAAAGAGCTAATAATGTCATATAATTTAAACATCAAATATATTAAAGGACCAACAAATGTATGGTAGTTTTATGGGTGTAATTTTATTGTATTGTGGTTACCAGTATGTTTCGGCCACCCGTGTGGTCATCTTCAGGGTGGTGAAAACAAAAATACAAATATAATTAAAATGTGTCGCATCACTCCACAGTTTGTATGCATCTAATTAATTCACGGAATATGGAACATGCCAACCTTACACATCAAAGTTTCCCTTATTTAAAAGACAATCCTGCGAAACCCTTAAACTAAATCTCCTAACTCAGATCCGTCCCACTACTGGAACAAAGTCAATTCCCCAAAAATGGAAAGAGACTTAGCAAATTGTCGACTTGATAAGGTAAAAGAGACATCTTAATCACCGACAATGTCATTGTTATTATTATTATTCTTTCTTTGTTTTTGTAGATGCTACTACTACTAGTACCTCTACTACGACTACTACTACTACTACTACTACTACTACTACTACTAATACTACTACTACTACTACTACTACTACTACTACTACTAATTCTACTACTACTACTACTGCTGCTGCTGCTGCTACTACTACTACTACTACTACTACTACCTCTACTACTACTGCTGCTGCTGCTGCTACTACTGCTATTATTTTTATTATTATTATTATTTACACTACTACTACCTCTACTACTACTACTACTATTACTAATTCTACTACTACTACTACTACTACTACTACTAATTCTACTACTACTACTACTACTGCTGCTGCTGCTGCTGCTGCTACTACTACTACCTCTACTACTACTACTACTACTAATTCTACTACTACTACTACTACTACTGCTGCTGCTACTACTACTACTACTACTACTACTACTACTACTACCTCTACTACTACTGCTGCTGCTGCTGCTACTACTGCTATTATTTTTATTATTATTATT
>Ga0123354_10014143_pt1 | contig 12419 bp, 4 predicted proteins | sample TergutLab28metaG_2_FD_97872 | JGI IMG/M metagenome (GOLD analysis project Ga0123354, IMG submission 97872) | Labiotermes labralis P4 segment gut microbial communities from Petit-Saut dam, French Guiana - Lab288 P4 | ecosystem: Host-associated > Arthropoda: Insects > Digestive system > Gut ... | reverse complement strand
CGGACAGACGGACAGACAAATAGACAGACATGACGAAGCTCATAGTCGCTCTTCGTAATTTTGCGAAAGCGCCTAATGAGCACAGTTATTCACATAATTTCAATTCTTGCATCGGACATGTGTCCCTTGTGTCCGCAGAAGCTGTAGGTGTTCTTCTTCTTATGATATCCGCCATTTTGAATTGCCTTTAGTTAATCAAGCAGTCGGGCCCAATAGCTGTGTGCTGCAGAAAGTCGTTGGCAATTTCTCTCTCTGTGGATCTAAAGTTTCGCTATTTGAAGATTAGAAAGGCGTGCTGAGGGGGTTGATGGCAGAAAGGGTGTAGGGCGGGGGTAGTAGTTTTCCAGAACAAAGGAAATGGAGATTTTGAATGAGAGGAAGGACTAGAAGGAGAAAGAGCGAGAAATGACATCACTGGAACAAAAGAACTTAGTATAGCGAGATAGAGAAGATAATACAAAGTACTGTGTGTGTCGTGAGGAAAGGAAATTGAAGGCTTGACATTTCTCTGTAAGAACCCTGCAGTCGGGGGTGGAAAGTCGTGCTAATTGGTGGTACTATTTCTCACGACGGTCGATATGCGACGGAGAAGACTGGATTCCCTCAATTCAGTCTGCAGAACATCAAGAGTTGAGCTTGCGGTGGCGACTACATTGTCTCCCAGCAGCCTCAGAGTTTAGTAAAAGGGTATGAAAACCAGACAGGTATTAATATATCCTGCACCGAGTTTATTTTGTAACAAATACTAGACTGTATTTGTAGCCCATACCCACATGATGACCTTGATACATTACCGATAGAAGGTAAAAATTTCCTTGCCAATGTCATAAAGACGCTTATGGGGAGGATGTTTCAATCCACTGATTCCTAAATTCGCCAGTAGGTGGAAGTGAGTGGTTAACTTTACAACCCGGCTGTAACAACTAAACAGAAAGCTTGCTGGTTCGTGGAGTCTTTCTGGACGATTTGGAAAAGAGAAAAATCTGTTACCTTCATTGGGGTTCAAATTAAGTCTCATCCATCAAGTAGACTAGACACTATACCGAATGCACTACCCAAGCTCCATGACAAGTTAGTGGTCTCTATCCATTAAAAGTCTCTAGACTGTTGTTTGTTTTACCGGGGTACTGATAAGTCCTTAGCCCGACTAGGAAGGAAACAAGCTCGGAAGCATATCCGGGACGCACGCGATTTCAACAACATTGAGACGCGAGTTGTCATCAAATTTTTTTTTCCTGCAAGGCAAGGCGCCGAAGGAAATTCAAGCCATTCTGACAGAAATATTAGCTTGTCTCCTTCGTGGTCGGGCTAAGGACTTATCAACGCCCCTGTAGGAATAATGCCGTCTCATTATGTGAAGGCTTCGAGATCGTCTTTATTAATGTTCTATGTTTTTCTTCACAACTTTCACTCTCTAAGTTTATAATTTATTTGATACTTTTAGGCGCTACCGCGAAGTTGCGAAAAGCGGCTATCAAGTTCGTTATGTTTGTTTGTCTGTCCGCAAGGAAAAAACTCGACTCTCGCATGACGACTTGTCATAAATTTTATATTTGAGGTTTTGTAGAACATTTATCAAGAAAATCCAAAAATCCACGTTTCATTAAAATCTGAGAAGAATGAATGCCTATATAAATGTATTACGATATCTCGCTCTATTCCTTCGCAGAATGACTAACGTTTCAGACAAAGTTGTAGAGAAAATCAAAACACGCATTTTAGGTTCAATGAACTTGTTCCGAAAATTTCGCATTCATGAGATAATGTGGACAAATGGGTAGAAACAGACAGGCAACTGGTGAATATATGTAATGCTGTGCAGCAAAAGAAATGCAATTTGCGAGCAGGATAACTAAGGCAGGAATGCAGACACGCTCGCGATATTTAACACATACTGATATGCTTGGCGACAATGGTTTTGCCAAGACGTGTCATTGTTCCACGACGTGTCATTGTTACGTTATACGTACTTGGTCTGACTTCTACCACCTGCCTTCATCCATTTCTTTTGGAGTTTTTCGTGTTTATCGAAACTAATATCTTCCCCGAACTTCTGTTGTTATCATATTTTTCCAAGTGTGTTTGAAATATCGCACATATATTTGCTCTTCTTCCCGGTTTTTGTTCTTGCAGTTATGTCCGTTTATATCCATATCTTACTGCCGTAATTGAATGCCGAATTGATTGATATCTGGGTTATTTGAAAGATATGTACATTATTTTTCCACAGTGAATTTGATTTTCATGTGACAGTGCATCGTGACAGATCTTTAAAATAAAGCCAACTAGATGCACTAATTTCTCAAATTTATTTTTGAAATGAAAATCTACATGTTTCGGACAGTTCCTCTGTTCATTATCAGGAGTTTTTAACTGTACACACAGCAATGGTATATGTCACACAGGTTTGGAGACTGCTTTCGGGCCTGCTCGTAAGCTGACTACAAACCTGCATGACATATACCATTGCTGTGTGTAAAGCGAAAAATTCGTGATGATGGACAGAGGAACTGTACGAAACATGTAGAGTTTCATTCAAAATAAATTTCAGAAATTAGTGCACATATTTGGTTTAATTATAATTATTTTCCACAGTGACTGCACAAACTTTCTTGTGTGCTGGTGGATGTTTGCCCTTTCAATCTCTGTCTGGCTCCTGATGTGACTGTACCAACTTTCTTCTCACGTTTTTAACATAAATTTTGCCGTTTTCCTAATCTTCGCTTTGCAGGCCTATAATTTATTGCTATTTTCTATGACCTAAAGAAATACAATTCAACACATTTGCTCCTGCAACCCGAAATGTGATCATATTTGTGCTGAAAGCACGTGACTGCTATACACACGGCAACAAGTAAAAAAGTTTTATGGCTAAGAGAATTATCCTCCGGAGTGGGTCTGATTTCATCTTTACCCAGTAAGCAATTGCAATGAGACTCTTAGTTCCCTCGTTCGCTCCTAGGAACGCTGGCTGTTTCCCTAATTATATACTTAATTTGCTTGTGCTCCTGCAAATGGGAAGGTGCAGAGAAAGAGAGCAAAAACACATTCTTCGTCACTCCCTCTCCTCTCTTCTTCTTGGTTCTATCGTTAATTTGATTTCCAAACTCGCATTCTCTCTGTCTCTTTTCCTCTAATTGCACTATACGTCTTACACTGTACAATGCATAAATGACTTAAAGGTGTCAACAGGTTTTGCTGATTTCTAAGTTTTTTGTCTTTGAATAAGGAAAGGTTTTGTTTTAGTTTTTCCCTTGTAAATGGGTTTAAGACGGCAAGGTAATAACTACATAGGTCTAAGAGAAATAATGTGCGAAGGTTCTAAGTGAACTTACGGGGTCCAAGATATGAGCCAAATGTGGACTTCTGAAGAAATATTTTTTTAATATCTTGAGCCAAAAGCATGAAATTTCTTGAATATCGGCTTAACAGATGAAGAGGTTGTATACATGTGTTACGAAATGATCATAACCTATTGGAAAGGATTTAATTACCAATGGGTTTACTTTTAACGAATTTAGGGCATGGCAAATTGGGGACTGGGCTGAAATGGTTCGAGACGGAGCCCAATATCCAACGTTCAAGAGAATTAATTTTCTGTTTTCACAGAGCAAGCAATTTCTTCCCGGGAAATGAGAATATATAACATCTAACCAAAAAAGATTTAATCCCTTATTTAGTAATTTGTTTGTTAGTCAGTTTCTTAGTAAGGTACAAGTAATCCTTTTTCTGCTCTCTATCTAGTATCCGGCTTTCATGAAACACAGACCTGAGAATTTTGGTCTCCTCATTGCGAAGTTTTCCGAAATAATTATTTTTTAAAACAGACTTGTAATTATACGTAGCACACATTGCAACATTAATAAATCTTTGGTTCTGTATTGTTCTTATTATAAACTGTGATTTCTTCACCCCCCCCCCCCAAAATTAGTCCTTTTAGGGCATATACAATCGATTTTCTGTAAGGTAAAAACTGATATTGTGAACATTAAGCAGCTGAAATACATGTTGTACAGGTTTAGGACTCTGTGCTAATGGAAAAATGTGTTTTCAAAGAATCTGTTATTGTCGGTGAACAGAAAAGCACAAGCAGATAGGCGTATCAGTGTCCCAAACAGGATCGGAAGCCTCTGTTTAGAGATACAGCTGTCCGATTTTTTTATTTTCGTTGTTACACCCTGCTTGTTGTCAAGTCATTCAATTATTATACAAACTACTGCACATATATAAAAGTTTTATAAAATTTACACATTAAAACATTAAAACTCTCCGACATGTTTCGGTCCTAGGACCATCATCAGGGAGCCATATCGTCCTTGCTAAAGTCACACTATATAAAGTCACATTAATTTCGCTGTACCGGTTGGATATTGTTGCAGCATGCCGTGTTATGTAATGTCATGTTGCGAAGAGTGCCCTGCTACGGATGTGTATTCTGTGCTTCATTGCGTATCACGTAGTCATGGAAATGATTATTTTCAATCTTATAGTGTTCTTCAATGTTAAGGTTTTTATTTTTTCTTATCTTTTTGATCCCTTTATGTTTTTTTCTTGGTCTTGGTGGTTGATTTGTTCATTATTATTTTTTATTTCTTTCGTTTATTTTTTTCTTCCTTTTTTTTTGTTGAGGTGGCTTGGGTTATATATTTGGGTGTGATTTAATTTCTTACGGTCTTGTTCTTCTTAGTTTATGGATTTGTATTCTTATAATTCTGGCTAGAGATTCTGTTTTCCGGACTAATTATTTTTCTGGTTCTTTTGTTTTTGTTTTTATTTTTCTTACGGTCATGTTGTATTGTACCTTTAGAAGAATTAGTCTGCTCTCATTTTATGTTTTTTTTTGAGAGCAGACAGCGAAATTAATGTGACTTTTTATAGTGTGACTTTAGCATGGACGTTATTGCTCCCTGATGATGGTTTCTTAGGACCGAAACATGTCGAAGTGTTTTAATGTTTTAATGTGTAAATTTTATAAATTTTATATATGTGCAGTAGTTGGTATAATAATTGAGTAACAGCTGTCCGAGATCATGCGTGACGCACGTAAACGCCACGACCACCGAAATGTTCACATGTATTCCCCATTGGTGCCATATGACACTTCATCCTTAAACGGTTCATTTCCAAGTTACGTTGTTGCGCGCTTGTCTGCTTCCAACGAACGCCACTTGTGGCGCTGGATGTTACTTAAAACTTTGTAGCACAAAAATTAGTTTTGGAGGGAGAAAAAACGAAGACATGAACGGAGCAGAAATGAGACGATGTATAATGGAACGCTAAGTCAACGAGAAATGCTGTGGAAAACTTTTGCCATTTTGGATATGAAAGGAGACGTCGTGTGGAAGACAAATCGGGAGGGAATTAAAAAAATAAAGAGGGTAGATATTAGCAAAAATTTTATTGAGACTAAAGAATGGGCTAGTTTTATATCGACTAAGCCAAAGCTGGTGAAGTCGAAAATTTATTAACTTTATCCCAATTTGTAAGTCGCAAGCCAATTGTATTCTATATTTAATTTTTTAATAAAACCTTTTCAAATTAGGATTTTGAAAGTGGCTCAAGACAAATATAATTTTGAGTTATAAATGAAATATTACTTTCACGAAAGCGGTCTTACTCATTTTAGTGGAGCATATTATCACAGAAATGTTTATGAAAGGAGGCAGAAGAAAGCAGTAATAAATATCAGATATTTCACGTCTGATCTTCAGGTAAAGTATTTGGAAGTCAGATCAGCTATTTAGTATTATGAGTAAATAGACGAATGTAGTCATATTGTTTACATTTATGCAGTTAATGTAAGTCTGCACTGTATGTTTCCATAGTTCCGTAAAAATTTTTTTATATTTTGAAACAAAACCAGTCGGGTGTTTTGAGATAAAATGTAAAATGAATGTAAATAAAATTTTATTTACAGTAAATTCTTTGTAGAGCTACAAGTTTAATATTTATTAAATTTCCCAGTTGCTTTATCGACGAAACCTCTCGGGTATTTTGATATTATTAAAATGTTCTTGGAAAAGTTGTACAGGAATTTTTGTTCTTTTCTGAATGCCGCAAACCTTAAAATTGTTAATTGAACATTGTACATTTTCCGTGCCACATAACAGAAAGACCGAATCAAATGTTTGAACAAAACATATATTTATATATTTATAACTTTTACTGTATTGTACACTGTAATTTTTGTAACTTGATTTTATTTGAACCGTAATCTACTACAACACAGTTGTGAAAACTTTAATAGTTAAGTTGAAACAAATGCTTCACATTCTACAGAAGTCTTCCTGTAGATGGCCTATTAAGTCAGGCCGAAACGTGTAGGAGAACTAACCAACAAATAAATAATACAGTGCAAAAAATTGGTGTTGATTCTTGGTGAATTGAAATTTATTGTTTATAATTCTTTTAGCAAAATTCAGTTTCAAGCGACTATTTTTAATGTAAAATATATATTTTTAAATTAATGCTTTAAATTCGAAACGCACGTTGCTTTCAATTTAGATTGCGGTACTTTGTCCTATGGCGGTCTGGTAAGTAAAATTAAGAAATGAAAAGATCATCGTATAGGAGAAAATAAGGCAAATGCCCGCTCATCTGAATTTTGATAAAATCATTTTATTTAAGCTATCATTGTCGATTTCGCCTCAAGAGTTTAAAACCTATAATCTATAGTGTGCATGGAAGGGGGCGACATAGCTTGGGAAATCTTTAGGTGACTCCTGCTCTTGATAGCGCAGCCACGGAGAAGCATTGTATCCGATTCTCCGGTATGTTGTTCACGTATTCCTTGTGCTTAATGCTTCCCTCCCCCCGCGCACCATCACAATGTATGTACAAGTAGAAGGCAGCAAGGTAACAATGAGTACCTGCTTAGTATTCCAGTGACCGAGACCGGAACATGACTGCCTCGCAACATATAAATGCAATTCAAACGGTCTGCCTAAACGGATAAATGTTTTATGTCACTCTTCTCTGCAAATCGGAAGAAATTTCAGTTCCAAACTTTGTGTTTTGCCTGAATGAGCCATAGTTTGGTCTACTATGTGTTATCTAGTTTTTAGGCGCTTTCTCATAGTTTTAATAAAAGCAGTAATTAAACTTTTCATGCCTGTCCACTGGAATAGGGCAAACCCTACTGGGTGGAATTTCGTCTAATTCCATATTTGAAAATTTTTACGAACAACTGTTAACAGATTACAAATTTGTTTAAAATCTGACAAAAATTAGTCATTGTACGTGGAGACGTACATGGGTATTTAGATTATGATCAACCTTATCCTTTACAAAGACAAGCAAGGAAAGTACCTTTAAATACAAGCAGTTTCAGAGTTTTATCTAAATTATTCACTACTATGAAATCAATTTGCAAAACAGAGCGAAGCCAACATAAGTGTTAGGTCTTCAGACACAAGCTAATTTTTTTTTTCATTAAGCAGGACTTTTGTACGTCAATTTATAAAGAATAAATTTCTGCGTCTTGCCTTCCCCTGTAGGGCACTTCTACTGTCTCTGTTTCAAAACCATCTTCTGACACTTGAAAATTTCTTTAACTTGTCACAGACTCTAGGTTAAAGGTTCACTTCAGTTTTCTGCCTCCTATCTTCAGTCATTTGTTGTATATATTCTCTTGAAATTTATTTGAGTGCAGTAATTTTTATAGTACATAAATGACCTTACTTTACTCACGCACTTAGCAACTTGTTTTGCCTTCAATCCTGCATTTTTTTTTTATCATTGCACCGTGCATTTTGAAATCTACGTAGTTCACACACCAACAAATGCACTATTTATTAACTTGGTTAAAAGTTTTAAGTTTACATTAAAACACACAATAATATCTCTCCTACACTTTTCGGTATTTAATGACCATCAGCAGGGAGCTTTATCTGTAACTAACTAAAGTTATATTTATGTCAAACCAGTCGGTAAAATTACGTCGTTATATATATTATGTGTGTTGTGTGCAGTGCACCGCACACAACACACATGCCGCTCTACGACATGCTGCCACATCACCTAATTTATATAACGACGTAATTTTATCGAGTGTTTTAACATAAATATAGCTTTAATTAGGTACAGATAAAGCTCCCTGATGATGGTCATCGAAGACCGAAACATGTAGGAGCGATATTATTGTGTATTTTAATGTAAATTTAAAAATTTTAATCAAGTCAATAAATAGTACATTTCTTGGTGTGTGAACTACGTTCATTCTTGCATGTTCTTATATCGTTTGTCACTCTATTCCTAAGTTTCTACAACTTATATTTACATAATTTCAAGCAGTGAGATGGTCACGTGGTCTGTTAGCCTATTAAAATTTTTGCTATTTTATATATTAAAGTAAGCTTAACAACACTGTCCATTTTAAGCAAACATAACCTTCAAAACAATTAGCACTCTTCAGTGGAGAACACATGTGCTGTTCCTAGTTACAAATTTTCGAAATGTATATTTCAATGATTAGCCTCTTCTCGCGTTTGTAAAGTGTCCAATTCAAATCTCCGCCCAATATGTCTGAGAACTTTCACGATTATTCTCTGTCCTTCCAGAGGAAGTTTAAATAAAGGTAAAGGTGTCCCTTTGCAAACAGGGAATTCATACTGGTCAGTAGAGGTATGGCGCCACTCATTCTTAATCTCGGTAATACATGTCAGTGTGTCGTCAGCTTTATTAACTGACCGTTTACCTGTGGAGGAAAAGCACCCGATACCTTTGGAATAGGAGTCTGTTTGGATCATGGACCATCTGGACACATTGAATCTCTTGCTCCTGCAAGGAAACAAACGACGTTTCCTCGGTTAACCAACTCATCGCCTAGTCACTATAACGATATCGTAAATTTTGGAAGAGTTTCTTCAAATTAAACCAAAGAACACATCCTGCTTCATCCTTTAAAATTCGTAAAATTTGACGTCAGAACCAAATAGCAGAAATATTTTCAGCGACCTTAAACAAATTACATTATCGTGACGTAAAATTTAACGCCGAAAGACAAACTTGGGATTCAGGAATTTAAGAAGTGAGGCCTTGCATCACACATTTCTTCATGATTTTGGTCTAGGCCATTATTTAAATGAGGGCACAAACAAGCACCCAATCGTTGACAGTTGCAGCAATACTCTTTGACTCTGCTTTTACTTTGGTTAACCAGGCTAAAATTTTAGTTGACAGGTCTTTAATGTTTTCATTTTGGGAAAGATTTCTGTCTTCTGCCGCGGTCTAATTCAGGTCTTCGTTCTTTTCTAAGACTGGGTGGCCTAGATTGTTATTTTAGCGACGTTTCGGGAGAGTATATCTGTCCCTTCTACAAGGATCAAGCAGTACAAAAGAAATCCAAGGTAAAGTTATTGAACTGCTTGACCCATAAAGAAGGAAGGGCTATATCGCGCCGAAACGTCCGTAACTAATTACCAGCCTCCGCCGAGCCACGTCCCAGAAGAAAGTAGTTCTTGTATTTATTAGCAGCAAATAAAAAGTTATTCTTGTCCAATTAAATCGATTTAGGTCCGTGAGTTTACATCTGTTTTATTTTCACGAACCTAGAAGATTATTCCTATGTCATATCAATGTCATATTAGCTTGGTTCACTTAAATTTCCCTCCTCGACAAAAAAATGTATATATAACTAGTCTGAAGTCACCCTATTTCCATGACGTATACAGCTGTCTTTCTCAAACTTACATCGTCATGCATGAATGAACGCACTCACAGCACGTGTCGTGTTTCATTTGTTTTCCATAGAAAGTGCCAGTGTGATGTTCCTGCTTCATGAAGAACAAGTTGGTTTGCATAAGAAATAGTTGTGACTCAGATTCGACGGTAATTCGAAAGCATTTAACTAGTGTTTTGTTTCTTAATGCAGTTAAATGTAGGCTACATACTTAAAAGTGTCATTCGTGAGTGCGGTTTCTGATTTTAACCTATGTTTTACTTCTGTTCCGATGTTTCTTTCGTTAGTACACAGTAAATTTCAAGGTCAGATCGCAGAACACCATATTGATTTTGTTCCGTTAAATAAAACTTACTGTGGAAGTAATGAAACTTACATGTTGAAATAATTCAGTGTCACACGAAAAGTGTTTACGTTTGTTGTGTACGATTATAAACTCCAATTCATCGGAAAACTGAGCTCGTAAGCAATATACAGTATGTTTCAAAAATATGTTGTCGTGTCTCAGAAAGAAGTTGCATGCCCGGTAGTTTAAAGAGCTGTAGAATAATTCCGTGAATGTATGAGTGCTATAGCTGAAGAGAATGATACACTGGGTACAGGGATTTTGAAGATTCTACAAAGGAAAACTCACCGCATCTTGTGACAGGCGTTTGCGGCAACGGTAAGTGAAAACACATTTCTTGCTGTTTATTTGTACGTGTTCTATATTAATATATATTACTAAAGGTTTTGAATATTATAGATCATATATCTTAATTAAAAATAAGAGAAAAATGAATGATTAAAACTGTAATAACAGGCCATTCAAAAGTCTGTCGCGCGGATAATATAAAATACACAAAAAACGGGACATATATTTAAATATTTTTGCTTTGAGGGACATTCTTGTGTAGTGAAAATGCACACAGTATATTACTTTGAAATGTCTGTAGAATTCCAGGACACTACAGGGTATTATATTTTCCTTGGCTTTCAATATTTCTTGATAAAATAATAAAGTACCCCTTGAGTGGGGACCGCGGTACCACAGTGGTTAAGGTGCTGTACTACAAATCGGTAGGTCGCTGGCTCGATCCCAGCTGGTGTCAGTGGAATTTTTCATTCACATAAAATCCTTCCGATCGCACTATGGCCCTGGGGTCGACTCAGCCTCTAACAGAAATGAGTACGAGGAGTATTTCCTGGGGGTAAAGGCGGCCGGTGCGTTAGGCTGACAACCTTACCACCATCCTGTGCCGTTGTCACGAAATCTGGGAACCTTAACTTCCTGGAACCCTTTGGACCTGTCGAGGCCTGTAACGGGGCTGCTTTACCCTTTTTTTACGCCTTGATTAGTGGATAAGCCTATTGTTCGTCTGTTACCCACTATCAGCGCCTAAAATATTTGGTGGATTTTTTAAATATTTATATCAGAATCTTTCACTATTAAACGACTGATAATTCTGATTGCTGGATGAATAAGTCAAAAAACGAACTGGCTTTACACAGGGTCATAACAGACAACATTTTTAAATTTCGTCTTGATAAATATTTAATGTACTGGACGGAAACATTTGATCGACAGCTTCTCAGATCTGCACTGCTTATAGTGACATGATTTCTGAAACCTCATGTTGTTGTAAATGGACAATGTCAGTGCAAAGAATATATAATGAATTTGAAATATATGCCTCTCGTCGTTGAAGCAACACGTTATTTATTCTAGAAATTCATTTTTTTATTTTAATATTCCACTTCCGGATTTCTTGTCACAAGATGTACCAAGTAAAATTAATCAATTTTATGTCCTTGTTGCATCACGTGATACCGGGGCGATCACTTGGTGTAATTATTCAGTAATCGCGCAAGTTACTAATTCGCAGATAATTAGTGTAATATTGACTCAAGCTGACTGCAGTAATTGAGTACTGAGATAGAATAAGTTGATATAATTTCAGGTACCAGCTTAATAGAATCCCTGTCACCACAGATTCAATTGATCCCCCAGGCAACCACTGATAATGATAGAAGGCTATAAAATGATTATTCTGCTAAAATTGGCACTTGGGGGCCTATTCAAGTTGAAACGAAGGCAAAACATATTAGCTATTGTTTTCAAATTTTAAACATTTCATTGTGTGAACTTTGAAATTGGGAAATAATGATGACACTTCGTAAAGCAAGTTAAACTTCGAAAGTGTTAAGCTTCTAAGGGCTATGGCAGTTTGTCGCGTTCTTAAAAGAAAATTTGTAGAGATGACTCTACTGAATTTGTTGCGTGGGCCTAGCTCTAGTTGTCTGTTTCCTAGCTGGAGTAATACATTGTAAATTTTAATTAAATTTGAGGATTAATACTCATAAAAAATCTGTCGACACTTTCACTTGTTTTTAAATAAATTAAAAGAGAGTTCAACGTGAAGAACTTATGTCTATTCTCATTTAGAAAATTAATAGTTAACATTTATTAAAAAAATGTATGGTAATAACGAAAGTTGTAGGGAAGAAAGAAGAGAAATATTTATACCCACTTCACCTTTTCCTACAGATCTTCTGGTATTTCAGATAAAAGACAGTGTTTCAGAGGGTCAGAGTTTTGGGGTTAAATGTATATTTCCTAAACTCTCTGAAGAAACTTATCCTCATTGTTGCACCGTGCATTTCGTAGAATCACTTCAATTATTAACCAACAAATGCACTATATAAAATTTCACATTAAAACACTTAAAATCGCTCCGACATGTTTCGATCCTAAGATCAT
>Ga0123354_10014142_pt1 | contig 12419 bp, 8 predicted proteins | sample TergutLab28metaG_2_FD_97872 | JGI IMG/M metagenome (GOLD analysis project Ga0123354, IMG submission 97872) | Labiotermes labralis P4 segment gut microbial communities from Petit-Saut dam, French Guiana - Lab288 P4 | ecosystem: Host-associated > Arthropoda: Insects > Digestive system > Gut ... | reverse complement strand
TTGGGCTGGCCCAGGATATAGACAGGTGGCGGACGCTTGTGAGTGCGGTAATGAACTTTCGGGTTCCGTGAAATGCGGGGAATTTCTTGACTAGCTGCAAACCGGTTAGCTGCTCAAGAAGGACTCTGCACCATGGAGTGAGTGAGTGAGTAAGTAAGTAAGGAAGTACGTAAGTAAGTAAGTAAGTAAGTAAGTCAGTCAGTAAGTAAGTAAGTATCTACGAACTGATATTTGCCCCTTTTGGGGGATTTTAAATGGCGTAGAATGATAGGTTATTGCCGATGTTTCGGTACAAAATACTGGTCCCATCTTCAAGGGCATACCTAACTTTTAAAGATGGGACCCATATGTTGCACGAAACGTCGGTAAGGAACTAATATTTTACGCTGCGCAAAATTCCAAAAGAGCGCAGATCTCATTCACACCGCGGCGGAAGCCTGAAATGAAGCATCACAGAACTGGCTTTAGATAACTACGAATACAGGCCAATAGCACAAGTAACAATGCATTGCAATTTATGACCTTAAATCGAATGTCGCCGGCTTCGTGGGTAGAGACAGTGTCTTAAGTAGATATGCTAACGGTCATACAAATAAACATGCCGTCAGTTAAAGAAGTTCGTCGATTATTTGAAAACAAAAACCGTTTCATAATCAAAAGTTGAGTAAGCATTATAGTAGCGATTACAGAAATACATCCACGGATCTCCTAGGAGCTAGAAGCGGATCCCTTTGGATTCACAGAGCACACTTTGGGAGCAACTGCTCTAGATGATCTTATAAAAGGTTGATAATCTTATAAACGGTCAACTTGTCGGACAGGAAAGGAAAGATTGTTAATTACAACTTTGTGAACACTGCTTCCTTCTTCCGTTTTATTCAAGTGCTTGCTCTTTAGCAAATATTTAATTGTGATATTCTTCTATACATGAAAAATTTTGTCTGTTTATAGTGGGATTAAAGGCTTTACACAAACACGAAAAGCGGAACATCATAGCAACATAATTACAGTTATTTGAATAAACACAATAGTCAGTATAAAACGAGGAAATGTGGTATCTTATAAGGGAAAATACAGTAAGTACTTTCTGGGAAAGTTTAACATTTTTTCTAAATTTGTTATAAGCGAGACGGGCGTATGTGAGAAAAGACAGGCTAATGCAGGGTTTTGGTGAGGAAATCTGAGGGAAAGAGACCACTCGGAAGATCCAGAAGTAGATGGGAAGATAATATTAAGATGGCTCTTCAGAAAGTTGGAAAGGGACGTGAACTGCATTGATCCGACTCAGAAAAGGGGTAGGTGATCGGCTGTTGTAAACGCAGTAATGAACATTCGGGTTCCATACAATGCGAGGAATTCCTTGACTAGCTGAGAACCGGTTAGCTTCTCAAGAAGGACTGTGCTGCATGGAGTAAGTAAGTAATAAGTAAATAAGTAAGTAAGTAAGTAATAAATAAGTAATAAGTAAGTAATTAATAAATAAGTAATAAGTAAGTAAGTAAGTAATAAGAAGGTAATAAAAAAGTAATGTCAGTAAGTAAGTAATAAGTAAGTAAGTAAGTAATAAGTAAGTAAGTAAGTAAATAAGCCAGACGGTACAACCAGATATATGTGAATCTCAATATTAGCCCCTATACCGTTCAACTTATACAACATTTTCTATCTTCAGCAAGATTTCTTGGCTTCATAGTTTTCAGTTCCTACCATTAACAACAGCAGCATTGCTTAACGGAAAAAATTCTAAGTTGGTAATAACATTACTGCATAAATGTCAACATTAATGCAAATTTTGTCATGTAAAAGTACTTCAATTATTTACTTCCTTTATTTCTTTCTTCACGTTGTTCTCTTTCCTCTTCTTTCTTTCTCTTTTCATTCTTCCTTTGTTTTATTCTTTCTATGTCACTCTTTCCTTCTTACATTTTGTTTACTTAAGTGTGTTATTTAATGACGCTGTCAATTGGAAAGCTTCAATAGCGCCTGTGATAGACGGTTGGATTAATGCATGAAGAAAGGAATGAATGAATGAGTATGAAAAGTGGGTGGAATGGTACTGACACGTAAAAAACTGAATAATTTTCGAAAAAAAATAGTCTCAATATCTCTTAGCCCACCAAATATTTATTTTATTTTTCATTTTTGGCGCGTTCGTTAAACTTCGAAAAACGACTCTTAGCTGCGTCATGTCTCTTCGTCTGTCCGCCCGGCCGTATCCACACACAACAACTAGGCTGTCACTGAACGTATTTTGATGAAATTTGACATTTGAATATATTTTAAAAAATCTGTCGAGAAAATTCAAGTTTCTTTAAATTCCGACAAGGATAACAAGTATTTTACATAAAGACCTATGTTCATTTGTGATAGTATCCTGCTAATTTCTTCTTAGAATGAGAAATGTGACACATAAATCTGTAGCGAAATCACACATTTTATATCCATATATTTATATTACAGTCAATAATTTTTACTAATATCGTGCCGCTTATGAGATAGTGTGGTACTGTGCAATACGGTACAGGCGAACATGCCACATATGACAATATAATACGGCGCATGCACTTTGCATGCCGGAAAACATAGACTGCAAACATAGGCTCAGAGCATGTAATACGTATTGCTTTGCCACTGCAACAGTAGTTGCACAACCGCGCATCCATGTTATGTTGTATATACATTGCCTGTCTTTTTCTCTTTTCTCCCGACTATATGGATTCCGCATGGAAACGCACTAAAGCCCCTCAGCACTGACCTCAAACCCACAGCGCCCCAACAGTAAGGCACTCCACATGGACGCGGTGCTATAATTTGTAGTTATGATCAATAAACATACGTAGTCGGGATCTGGTACTAAGGGGAATTACGCACTGAAATACTCATTAAGTAGGTTTATTACGCAGATTAAATTCCTCTAGAATATAAAGCCGTGCTGACTGGTAAATATGTACCGACGTTTCGGAGGGCGTAGAGACTCCAAATGTTCGATAATTACTTACCAGTCGGCACGGTGTGACATCCCATTAAATGAGAATCTTTAACAGCACCGCTGTCAGAAAACCAGATCTCACAGAACGATAATCAATTTTTTGATGTTTTGCTGACCGTGCATCTCAGTACAATCCTTCATGTTTCGAGCACAATAGTGCTCGAAACATGAAGAGGCATTTAATAAACTTATTATAAAACAAGATTTTGTGCATCAAATTGGTTAATTACTAGGGTGATAATCAATTTGTTTTTGTTTCTAGAATCACCTAACCCCGGAAAGAAGCATTTGAATTGTTTCCACAGAATTTATTTTCATAAGAATGAAAGCTTATCTGCAAGTGCATCGTCGATGAAATAACACACGTTTTGGGTACCGAGTGGTACAGTACATGACAAATAGTGTAACAGCGACCGACATTACGGACATACGATCTTAAGAGCTGGATAGAGCTGTCAAGAGGTAATATTTCTTCCTTCTTATTGGCAAGAACCTTGATTGATGACAGCGATAAAACTAGGAAACTTGTTGCTCTGCAGCCCTCGTATTAGATATATCAAGTATGATTGGTGCATAGGATATAAACTCTATACCTTCTTTACCTGAAAGCTTCTACAGTGCGAACAGGTCTTTGCTAAAACGACTGGACGTAAGGTTTCGATTCCCCCAACGGCAAAGAGGTATTCTCTTTGTGATCATTTCTAATAAGACTCTGAACCACATCTACAGTCTTATCCAGAGGGACCCAGTGAGGGCAGTGAATGGTGCGACAGGACGAACTTAACTTAATTGGAATTCAGAGAGCTTAATCTCCACCACTCGTTTTGTTCAGGCACAAGGATATCTTTACCTTTTCTCCTCTAAAAACCCTATGTCAACAACTAATTAGACACGGACTGTCAGACCGCAGTTAATTCTCGGTAAGAGTAAAGCTTGCCTCTATGTTACCGCCTTCAGAGTAGACGTGGTGCACTTCTTAATCAGCCTGAGCGTGCAGCTAGCCAGCTTTTCGTCATGAGCAAATGAAGAATTCTCTACATTCTAACCCGAGCCTCTCATACGGATCGATGTTGTCGTGTTTAGATAAAAGACAAAACATCCATTCTGTATGATTTATCTCTATATTATATAGTCTTTTTTTTTAATACGTTGGAGTTGTAGGTCAGATACTGAAGAGCGTGGATACGTGTTGAGTTACCGGATTACTATTCTTGTCAGTTATCTCTCTTTGCTGACACATCCACAACGGCCAGCATTTCATCCAGTCTCCTTTCCAACGTAAAGTGTGAAGGATTCCCCGGCAGTCAAAATTCCGAACAGCAGGATGACTAATTCAAGTAAGTGTACGAAGTGTAAAGCACTTTATCCATGTCAACCTGTGCGCATTGTCGTCTTTTGCGTATGCATAGCAACATCTTCATCTTTATGCCTCGGAGGATACATCAATCATAAAAGTGACCGCTACGGACTGAGGTATCGAGGTTTGATTCTCGGCAGAAAAGAAGTTTTGTTTTTGTCGCATAAACCGTCTCTGAGGCCAATCCAACTTCATAGCCAAGAGTTATCTGCTCAGTGCAATGAGTGGAGACGACGAACTATAGTCACCTAAACGCCCCAAAGCTTGGGGTACGCGCTTCTTTACAAGGTATAGAAGCGCCCGGCGGCAAACATGTAGATACATATAGCTGAAGATATCCTGAGAAGTACTACTAGTTGTGTAAGGCTCTGCAGACGGCGCTGCAAGCAGTTTAGAATTACGCGGTCCTCAACACATGTTACTTCCTGAACGCCTAGTAATAAATATTCGCAGCGAATTAGAGCCAGCGACATGTGCACGCCTCCCTTCGTTTGAAGACCAGACTGCTATGGCAAGTCTCCTAGGCTTTAGACTGTATGTCATCGAAACGGGAATATATTGCAGCTCTCACCAGTCACGTCAGTTATTTGCAGACATTGAAACGTGACTTTTCGACCGTCGCAAAAATTTCATTTTGTAATGACTGTCCTGCCTTCAAAATTGGCAATCAGTTATAAGTGTAGACCAGAGGAGTGCAGCAACTCTATGTTGTGCAGTTGTTTTTGTAAACGCAAAACTTTAAAAGTTCTTACTTATTCCTGAAGATGGTCAAAAAGGCCGAAGCATGTAAGAGAGGTTAAATAAAAATATTTTGCGATAAATGTAGTGAATTTTTGTTGTTGTACCTTTCAATAAAATTGGAGTACACGGTAAAAATGTAAAAGTAAAGTTGTCCTTATAGGAGCCATATAGCAATACTTAGGGGGTGGAAGTAGAACTCCAGGCATTGTTTATCTCGGGGCCAGAGAAACGTGAGTAATTAATTGAACGTTACCATATTTAATGTAACGAGCTTAGGAAAAGATTGATCTAGTTACCTTAGCATTTATATTTTTAATTAATTAATTCGTTCATTCGGTTTCCATCTTAAGACAGGTCCATAGCCTCTTCCAAAGCGAGTTCTTATCAGAGTGCGACCTAGTAATTCCTTTTCAAATTCCAGGATCTGAAGGCAATCCAGTACCTGCTTACGTCTTCGTCCTCGTCTTCCCGTCACTACTATACTTTTCTCTATCTTTTCTTTGAAAACGTGCTTTAGAAGCCAGTTCCTACGGAAGATGTGACAAATCTAGTTAGCCTTTCTTCTTATTATTCTTTGTAGGATATTTCTCTCCTCCTTGACTCTTTTTAATACTTCATTTATCACACGATCAGTCCAACTGATCTTTTGCATCCTTCTCCAGGACCACATTTCAGAACTTTCTAGGTATTTCTGATCTACTTTCTGAAGTGTCCAAATTTCAGCACTATACAAATCTTTGCTCCAAATGTAGCACTCTACTACTTTCTTTCTTAAATTTAATTCCAGTTTGATGGTGAAAAGATTATTATTCTTGTTGAAAGCTACTTTTGCCATGTTAATCCTGGATTTAATTTCACGTCTACATCTTGTATCATTTGTTATTACACTGCCCAAATATTTGAAATAATCCACCTTCTCTGGCTGCTCTTGACCCTTATTAATCTCTACTGGGGATGATTGCCTAGGGATTTCCATCATTTCGGTGTTTCCACATTCATTTCCATTCCATAGCGTCTTCCAATTTCAATTAATCTTTCAATCATGGCTTATAGCATCTCTTCTTTCTTGGCCAGTAGCAGAAGGACATTTGCCTATTTCACATATTGAACAGTTTGTCTTTCGAAACAGCGGACACAAAATACGTTCGCAACAGAGTTCGAAATTTGTGTCTTATGTAAACACATCACGAGAAGTCTCACGGAACACCGTATGTTAAATGAAGAGAAACTGTCACGAAGTTTGTACCTTAATTTGGATCAAATTTGCAAAAAAAAAAAATCTATAGTTCACTTTCAGACAAAAAGACACCTTATTAGGGATAATTTCTCTATTCCTTTAAAGTAAATTAATAAAAGAAAACCTTGTTTTACTTTAGTTAAAAATAAAATCGTTCCCTTCCGTAAATTCAGAACCTGTGGACCTATATTTCTGCTTAAAAATTAATTTTGAAGGAAGAGGAAATCACTTATTCAGTGAATATTTAAATGCAGAAGAAAGGAGAGAGAAAGAGATGAATAATAATAGCACCAGGAAGAGAAGAATTCTCATCCCCTTATACATATGCATGTCAAGCATTAAAATTAATAATCCAGTATAGTGTAATGAACCTTGCATTTACAAAGTTGCGGTACATTTTTCTCTGTTCCAAGAAGGAGCTCTTTGAAAATGAGCATTAATTTTTACAGCTTCTGTACTTAAACTTGATAATCATCTGGTAGAATGATAATTCGTGGCAGTAAAATAAATCTCGTTACAGTCATTCTGCGTAGAATAATCTTTCCGATATCATGCAGAATCTGCCAAGTTTTTCAACAATTAATGTCAATAAGCATTAAAAAAAATGCGATTAACTTACTCAGCAGAAAAAAAAACTGTCCTATAATAACAGGGTTAAAAACGTCTTTATAGTCTGTAATGAATACTCCGGGAAAAATTGTCGTATTTATTGTTATTATTGTTATTATTATTATTATTTTAGAATATAAAATTAAAGTACGACTGAAACAGGCGCGCAGCGCTGCTAGGAGAAGCAGGACGCCCGGAGGGAAAAAAGAGAACAGAGGGGTCTGTAATTACATCATACACAAAGCCTAGACCAACGTATGTGATTTTTACTTCTGTTCTGGAGAATAAAAACCACGTTACAGGATAATGTTCCCCTTCCCCTTTCTGAAACCCCAAGGGTGTATTTTCTGGTGGGGGGGGGGGGGCGATGGCAGCCGCTTGAAATAAAATTGCCCCCGGCTCCCTATTCCTTTTATGGTCCAAGCTTGATTCAGGGGCAGTGGCCCCCAGAGACTCCCACGAGTGCTACTACCAGAATGATTGATTCAGCGTGTTTAACGGAGAACTGATGCGTGATGATGCCTGAAGGGGTTAGGGTTCAACAGCGGACAATGTGCGAATACAATGTATCTACCGTCTATCCGACAGCATTCAGATGGGAGGATGGAAATTTATTTGTCATGACAGTGATTGTGCAAGAAATTACCTTATGACGTGAAAACATACAGTCTGCTAGATATATACCGACATTTCTGCGAAACCTACACTCTTCATGATGGGAATCGATAAGTCATATACCGTGATAATAATGGATCCGTGAAAAAAAAAGTTTGAAAAAGACAGGTACTGACCACCTTTCAGAGCACGACTGGCGTACTTCAACCTGGAGCAGGGCCACAAAATTCGTTAAGAACTCGCTTGAGGGCCGCACGTGCGTATACATACATCGAAAATAGAAGGGAGTGAATTAACTAGAAGACTGTTACTCAATTATTACATCAACCACTGCACATATATAAATTTTATATATGTGCAGCAGTTGGTGTAATAATTGAGTAACTCGACAACATGAACGGTGTAACAATAAAAATAGAAGACCGTTATTTCCAAAAAGTAAGTTACGCTAAACGTACGGTTGAACGCCAGGGTAGTATGCCTTACCAAACTCGGTAACATAAAGAATGACTAGTGTACTGTATGCTGCCTTCAAAGTGATGAGTTATATTTTCTAAACACTTTCTCTGCTAATACAGTTGCCATCTGTTGTAAACCTATTAAGGTTGTTACATTGTTTTGCTGTAATTATTCGGGTGAGTGCAGGCCGCAAGTACTTTCCTCAATGGCCGCATATTGGTCAGCCCTGTTTTAGAGTATACCAAAAAGCTAGGTATGAAACCTGAAAGGGGGAATTTGATTCGAAAGGATGGTTTCATTAGAAAAGACACTTCTTAAACAAGTATAGAGCTAAATAAGTCACAGGCTTTAAAAGGTACAGCAATTCTTTGTACAGGCCTGGAAAGCCTCCGAGGATTCCAGGAGGATGAGTCTCCCTGATTTCATGACAGTCGGCCAGTCGGCACATGAAGATGATAAGCCCTATGGACTGCCGCCTTTACCCCCAGGAAATATTCCTAGTAATCGTTTCTGTTAGAGGCTGAGTCGACCCCGGAACTGCAGTGCGGCCGGAAAGAATGTCAAAGAAAAATTCCAGTGACACTAATGGTAATCGAATCCGAGACCTTCCGCCTTCTAAATCAGTGCCTCAACCGAATGCTCCACCGCGTATCCTACTTCATGGATTTTAAGTTAAAGGTAAACAGATCAGTTATGTGCACCTATAACACTCAGAGAGCACGCTATACAGATCCAGCTGAGGAGCCGCATGGTGCACCGCAGACCGGCCATACAAATGCCGAGATAACACCTCAATCAAATTACTACCGCATCCTTCTAAATCCTTTCCAAGTTGTCATTCACCAGTCACCCTACTATCGACAATGTATAACCTGACACAAACCCCAATAAAGAATCAACGACAATGCCGGGAAATTCACATACTTGAATTATCTGCTTTTAACGCAAGAGATTTGTCACCGAACTCCAGGCAGAATGACCAAAGTGCACTACAATTGGGTTCGGAATTTACTTGTTTCCTTCTGTTTTTTCCCAAAAACTAAAGCAGGCTATGTCAAGCCATAGAGTGCTTTTGTTATGACGCGACCGAAAGCCTGAGAGTGTTGAGGGGGGGGGGGGGGGGGCCTACAGTATAACAAAAAAAAATAGGAGACATTAGATACTTATAGCAAGCAATGTACAACTCAGTCTTATTTCACCAATCAAATGCACAATATCAATATGTATAAATATTCATGGGGTATTTCCGACATGTTTCGGATTGTGTACCATTTTCAAGGAGAAAAAAATGCCAGGTTTGAAACCAATTTTCAATGACAAGTGGCTATGTAAATGGTTCTTCAGTCAGTAATAGTTGCCTAGTTGATGTCTATTAAGGATAAAAGTTAAAATATTAGAGGTCTTTAAGAAAACTTATACAAAATTGTGGTTGGAACACCTTAGTAAAAGAGATCACCTAGGAGACCAAATTGTAAACGTGAAAATAATATCAAAGTTAATGTAAAAAACAGCAATGTGCTGCACTGGATTAAATCAGTTCATAATAGGTCTAAACGGAATAATATGTTGTGAACAAGTTACTAAATCTAGAGGTTCAATACATGCACGCAATCTCTTGCCCATTTGAGTTCGTATCTCCTTCTGCCGGAAGTCCTCGCACCAAGAATCACTCAGTTCCTTTTCGAGTTTCGGACTCAGACCCAGCAGAATAGTGTTCCATTGACCGAAAACCGGTATTATTTTTCACCGGATGAAGCTTGTACTCTTGTTACTTCCACTGCGTCAACACATTTCTCTCGGCGTCTTCCACATAACCACTACAGTACTGATATTAATATAAACAACAATTTCTTGTCCAGAAATGTACACAACCCTCTTCATTACATTTGTTTCCCATTTCATTGCAAACACAATCCATCTACTTCAAAGATAGTAAACTGATCAGCGTTTGCTTAGCGAGTGCAAATAAATGTGCCCTGCTTCGCAGAGAAGCAGCGACGGCACGATACTGTGTTGAACATGGGTTTCAATTTCGCTTTGTGTTAAAAGCTTTGTAAACTTGTTATTTTCAGATTCCGGCCGTTCTGACGCAAATAGCAGGGGTTTTTGACACAGTAACATCTGAGTTATACACCCATCAAGCACACAATAATAATAGACACGTTCACCTTCCCTAAGGCAGAAACTATTATTCACACCACAGCCTACACATTTACGAATATGTGAAAAAGTAATAGGACACACAGCAAGATTAGGTTGGCTTCCATCTCGACGACCATGCCTGACATTTTTAGATCTACACTGTGACGGTTTTGTGAATTTTATAATTAGTATTCGGCTTTCATATTAATTATGACGTGGAGTTTACGGGTAATAGACTGAATTCATTCTCAATAACAATTGGTCCTGAGCATGTGTTATGGGATTGACAACTGCAATTCGATTCTCAACAGAAGCTCATATTTTTCAATTAGCCACCACGCTGCGACAAGCTCTCGGGTCCTCTCAGCTTACTCCATCGCACATACCCGGAGATCTTTTTTCTCGAGATTGAAGTGAGTGGAAGGTGAAGCTGTACACTCGCCTGCGCCTAGAACGAAGGTAAAAATATTTGAGCTGTATCTTTATGCCCACTGTCGTTCGTCCTTTATAGGCGCAGGGTAACATTTCTTTCACCTTGGGTGGTTTATGATGTTTGTTGAAGTCCACAGTCATCGGTTATATTCCTGTAAGTTGACTGCATGGCTCAAAGCAGCTGCAACAACAGCAGAAGCAGCAAAGAGCCCTTGAAGTGGAATAGTGGAAGATAGATTTGTCTTCGTAGATAGGACAGGTAGGTCTTTCCTCCCTTTACATAAACAGGGCATATTAAAATCAAGAGCTGTCGGAGATCCTTGAGTCAGCTTGCCTTTCAGGATTACAGAGTAAAACACAGTGGTTTTACGTGTGTTCAGAACAAAATGCCGCTCTAAGAATTGTCACACACTTTGTTGTATGACTACCATAGTTTTATGTTTCAGTAATATAATATTCTACGTATGAGGGCCGGTAGCTCAGTCGGTATAGCGACTGACTACGGGCTGGAAGGTCCGGGATCGAATCCCGGTGGGGACGAGATTTTCCGCCCGTCCAGACCGCCCTGGGGCCCACGCAATCTCCTGTAAAATGGGTACCGGGTCTTTCCCGGGGGTAAAGTGCGGCCGGGGCGTGCTGCTGACCACTCACACCCTTCTTGTACCGCTGTCATGGAAGAGTAGAGCTATACCTCTACCCACCCTTTGGGCCACACCGGGCCTGTAACGGGAAAATTTTACCTTTACCTTTTAATATTCTACGTATGAAGTAAACTACGATTGGTAGATTTCATGTTCCGAAAGAGGGGCCTTTTAACCACACTACACACTCGTGTTCATTCACAACAGATTCTCAACATGGAAAAACTTGTCTTTAAGTGTCATGTATTGTTATTATTATCCTGCCCTTATATGCCTCTATATTCTTCTATACTAACGACGTAATGATTAAACTGGATGTTGAATTAAGTAAAGTAACCAGACTATAAAGTTCATACACCAACAGATGCACTCTTTATTAAACTGAAAAATTTTTTAAATTTACATTAAAATCACCTCGACTTGCTCCTACATTTTTCGGTCTTAAGCACAGCCATAATCAGGGAGCCTACATCAGAGCATAGCTAAAGTTATATTAGATTAAAATTCGGTGGAAAAGAACTAAGTCGTTATAAGTTATGCGGTGCTGTGGCAGCATGTCAAGGTATGGTGTGTGTACCGTTCGCTGTGCGAGTGCACACCAACACAGTGAATAGTACACACACCATACCTACAACATGCTGCCACACCATCCCATAACATGTAACGACTTAGTTTTTACCGAATTTTAACCTAAATATAACTTTAGCTAGGCTCTAGTGAAGGCTTCCTGATGATGGGAGTAGACCGAAACATGTAGGAGCAAGTCAAAGTGATTTTAATGTATAAGGCGTGCCCAAGTGAAAGTGGGACTGAGGTTAGAGCGCCGTTATTCCCAGCGGTAGAACTTTGCGATTTCTCCGGTAGATGGCACTGTATGTCAGGAGAAATTTGGTATACACTCGATAGCGGCAATGTGTTGTTGACTGAAACAGAAGCGAGATAACAGTTAACGATCATGCCATGGATTCCTCCAAACAGGCTCAGCGCGCAGTAATCCAATTTTTGTCGGCAGAATGTGTTAGTGGAACCGACATTTACAGTCGAATGAAGAATGTGTATGGGACTGAGTGTGTGTCGCGTACTGCAGTTTTCCGATGGTGTAGTGATTTTCGTCATGGACATGTGAGTACAGCGGACATGCCACGACCAGGTCAAGCACATGTGGTCATCACTCAAGAATCAATTGCTGCAGTGAACTCC
>Ga0123354_10014141_pt1 | contig 12420 bp, 5 predicted proteins | sample TergutLab28metaG_2_FD_97872 | JGI IMG/M metagenome (GOLD analysis project Ga0123354, IMG submission 97872) | Labiotermes labralis P4 segment gut microbial communities from Petit-Saut dam, French Guiana - Lab288 P4 | ecosystem: Host-associated > Arthropoda: Insects > Digestive system > Gut ... | reverse complement strand
GTGTGTGTGTGTGTGTGTGTGTGTGTGTGTGTGTGTGTGTGTGTGTGTGTGTGTGTGTGTGTGTGTGTGTGTGTGTGTGTGTGTGTGTGTGTGTGTGTGTGAGTGTGTGTGTGTGTGTGTGTGAGTGTGTGTGTGTGTGTGTGAATGAACGTATTGCAAGGTACGTGACTCGCTACATTTAACAGTACGACATTTTGAATTTGAATGACTGTTATTTCGATATCATAGTGAAAAATGTTTTCTGTACAAGTATGAGAAACAACTCGGAAGGTCTAAGATCAACTTACCTATATTTATTATCACGAGAGATTATAATGTATGTAAACAGTATTCTCCGTAGCAGCTTCAAAATGTTTCGAAATTTGCTGTTATAATTTACAGAAATTTCTATTGTGAATAGGGAAAAGTACACTGACACCCTCCGTCGTCTAAGGGGTGCGGTTAGAAGGAAACATCCCGAAAAATGGAGACACAAGTTTTGTTTCTCCTTCACGATAATGCTCCAGAATATCGGTTTGTTTTGGTCAAGGATTTCTTAGTAAAGTACAATGAGACCACACTGGAGCATCCTCCATACTCTTCTGACTTGGCTCCAGCTCATTTTTGCCTGTTTCGTCAACTTATATCAGCACTGAAGTACGGCGCTTTTGTGATTCAACTGACATCGTTAAGGATGCGATGGAAGAACTGAAAAGGCTTTCATAAAATAGCTTCCGCGAATGTTTCCAATAGCTTTACAGTCCCTGGCAGAAGCGTATAGATGCGCGAGAGAAAAATTTTGAAGGGCTGTAGCTTAAATCATTTTACTGTTTTGTATTTCTCAGAATTAAAGTGATTTTGGGAATATTTAGAAACTACCACGCCTGACTTATCTCAGGTCCGTGATGTATTTCAAGCAGACGAATATATCTGAAGAAAACATAGGCATCACAAATGTTTGTAAATGGAACAAGGATATTTCTAGTACTCAACCTCTTAGGCTTATCGTCTAAAAAAAATAATTCTTTTGAAATGGAAAGTATTTTGGGGGGAAAGGGACATCACGTCACAGCATTATCTACAATATTCAACGACAATGTAGAAGAACTGTGAAAAATATCAGTGCCCTGATTTCAGACTGTTTGCTGAATGACTCCAGTATCAGAACACAGGCATTGTTAGGAGCATGCAAGCTCGCTGCGTCTGGTAACAGTAACAAGACAGCAAAGTAAGTGTTCACATCTTCTTACAACGTGTGCGAAATGGGAAGCTTTGGACTATACCAGTTATAATGATCACAAAATTTACGATAAAATATCGTTACACGTCAATATTTGCTTCTTCATTTTTAGACGCGTTCGCAAAATTGCGAAGACCGTCTATTAGCCTCGTCATGTTGTTTCGTCCGTCGGTTTTCCTATCCATCCGCCCGCCTGCCCACGTGCAACAACTCGCCTCCCACCGGATGGATTTTCACGAAATTTAATATTTGAATATTTTCCAAAACATCTGTGAAGAAAATTCAAGTTTCTTTAAAATCTGACACCAATAACGAGTAATTTACGTGGAGACAAATATGCATTTATGGTCATATCTCGCTAAATTCTTCTTAGAATGAGAAATGTTTCATACAAAATCTGTAGAGAAAATCAAAACACATATTTTATGCACAATAGTATTTTTTGTATAAAATCTTGCCGTTTATGAGATAATGTGAAATGCTGTAGAGCCGGACAGATCACATGACAATGTGGAGCATACGATTTGCATGCTGGATAACTAAGGCTACAAACACACACTCAAAATACGCAGTTCTTAATTTTTTCCACTGCAACAATCGTTGCAAGAACTTGCCACTGCCTGCCTTGTTGTTTGTAACAAGGCGTCTGAGCTGTCCACGTATACAACAAAACTAGCCTGGTGGGGTCAAAACCGCAGTGGTGTTGTTTCTCCATATTAATTTTCTGCAGGCCGCTTTGTTCACAGCATAACAAAGGCAGGCTACATCCGACCTCATATGCGCACAGAATAAGACTGAAGTCTCATATGCACGCGATCGTTACGACGCACAGCCTATACTCCCCCGTTTCGCCATGTTTGATTTTCATCTTTATATATCTGCCCATAGCTTTTCTTAAAAAGTGTCCAAAAATTGTTTGGTTCCAGAATAACAATCAGTGTATATGAATTAATTTAGAACACTAATTTTGCTTCATATTATTAAAAAAATTTGATCTAAAAAATATGCCACAAAGTTCACACAAATAGCTGTTGTGCAAACATAATATATGTATTTTATAATAAAACACATGACATTAGAACATTCAGTTATCAATAGTCACATCGCACATCGTATTTCTCTTATCACATGAAGTATAATCTTTTCTAACAACCACTACATTTCTTTTCAATGCAGCTGCCAAATGATAAGTCAACGCCAGCCGGTAAACCTGTATGGAGTGTAAGTACTTGTTTGTCTGTAAATAAATTAGAGTTATTGATTAGTTGTGTTTCTTTGTCAAACTAACACACATAAATATAAGTTCAACGGAAGAGATGTTTGTGGTTTGTCTTGACGCCATCAAAATTCCTTCACGGTTCACGCAGTCTGTACTAATCCATAATTGTACAACGCAACCCACACAACAAATTCTTGTTCATATTATGACGTTGTATCACAGTGTTCCATGAACTAATGTACTTTCCATGTAAGTTTTTCCTCTCGATATTCTAGGGTACAGTGAAAACTGAGCGGGACATCATCGCCTTGCGACACAGATACAAGAAAAACATGAATGAACGTTTGGTTCAGGAAAGATGTTGTTATTCCTGAGTCTTTATGTCAAATGGAAGTCAAAAACTACCCATTTTGCTGTCTCTATCGAGAAATATAAACACTATATTTCGCATAACGCTGTAACTTTTTTCGTTATTTGATAGGAGCGCGAAATAATATCTCATTCTATGAGAAGAATATTGGCTGAGCATGTTTAAGAATAGGGTATAAAAAAACATACAGATACTGCATGGACGTTGTGACAGCAATATGTAGAAAACCGAAAAACGAGAAGACTCATAATTTGTGTTTTCACCTAATAATTTTAGGCTGACCCCATGTAGAAGGAAATGAGCGAGATTGCTTTGCATGAAAAAAATGCCTATGTAGTTGTGGTTGTGAAACTTGAAAGGAAGGCACCAATTTGATAATCTATGCTTACAATGAAGATAATATTAAAAGGTATCTTAAATAAATATTTTGTAAAGGTGTCGACTTACTAAACTGGCTCAGGTAGAACGCAGTGAAGAGCTTCTGTAAATGCGGCACAAGGAAAGTCGGATTCCATAACAGGCGACGAAGTGCGTGAGCAGCTGAGCGACTAACAGTTTCTCGAAAGGGACAGTGCTCTAAATAGTTTATATATTTCGTTTGTTAGAGTCCAAGCAAGTAACAACAGTTTTCGTAACACACTTTTACATATGCACAACAACATATCTAGGATTAACTTGAGTAATTAAGATTAACTGCAATTATTACACACAAAATGCACATGCATATACACACAGCGGTACGTCTGTGCTAGAACACAACGCAGGCGAGGGGCTAGATCACATTAATTACGGCATCATGCCTCCCTGTCCCTGTTACAGAGTACCTGTTTGTGTTTTTACATTGCTCATCCCACCCATCGCCATTTACTCACCACCTTGTGTGTTCCTCTGTTGTCTATTACCGATTAAAACTGTTCCTGGCAACGGAAGTAAAGTTAAGTGAAGTATGTAACACTGTCTAACTCCGATTATACAGTCCTGGGAACTATAAAGCGAGCGATATAAAAGTACTGGAAGGGCGTGGACTGGATTGATCTGGCTCAGGATTTGGACAAGTGGCAGACTCTTGTGAATATGGTGACGAATATTCGGGTTCCATAAAATGAGGGAAATTTCTTGACTACTCGGGAATCTTTAGCTTTTTGAAAAATACTCAGATATAAAATACATTTAAATGATCATAATCATCATAATAATCATCAAATTTGCACAGTTAGGTTGTTAAGGACTGTTCCCACAGATCCCTGATTGGTCTTGTTCCCTTCATCAAGGCATATTTATACTGAAACTGCACCTGAAACCAGATTGTCTGAATGTCACACAATTTCTTTAACTTGCTTGCTTTTGGAAATACTGAGACTACATGTGCAGAGACACAAACTCAGTAGCGTTATTAAAAGCGTAGTGCATTATCATATTACGAAGTAAGTTCTTCTGCCGGCAATGTTTCGACTTCATTTCTTGACCTTTTTCACTGAACGACGGTGGCGTCAGTGGTAGATAAATAAAAAGTATAGAACATTGGTGTAATAATACTGACAGTGAAGCTCCACAAGCACTTGCAGAAAAACCCTGCCCCAGTGCCACTTTGTCCATTGTAAATCCCCCATGGTTTTTGTCCGGCCTACACTCCTTTGAGAAAACTATGTTACTCATTTGGCAAGGTGTGTTTTCAAACCATGTTAATGAACTGCACGATAAGGTACAGAAACAATTTATTTTCTGAGTTCACGGGCAACCTGGTACACCTAGAGTCGTAAAGGATCTCTGTTGACTCAACAGGCAGAAAATATTGCCTGAGGAAACTGGCCAGCTCTGCCATGGACTCAACAGGCAAGCGGCTGTAGGCGGACGTGGAGAGAGGCAGTCTGATACTGTGCGGGGAAAGTTTGGAAGCCTGCCAATGTTTGGGTTTGCATTTACTGAATGGCAGTATGACGATATCCTTCATATTTGTTTTGTGTCACAATTCCAAAAGAAGAAAAAGAAGAAGAAACAGAATAGCAAAAACGGGAAAGAGTATAAAAGCTACAGATGTCCGGGGAGTAAGGTCAACGAGGACATATGGTAAGAAACTCTTGGAGTAACACTAATACTACATAATGAATACACTGGCTATAAGACCTCTGTACAATGTTAAGGGAAAGACAAATTCTAGACCAGTGTTTCCTAGACTTTTCTACTCGTTGACATTTTTGGCTTCGAAAAATAATCATGGTTCCTCATATCCTTGCTCACATAAATATAGTGAACGGATGATATGAGCCAAAATTAGATATTTATATCTCAGAAGTGATGTTAGATACCTACGAATACTTACCACATGCACATGTAACAATACACTGCACGACTTGACATTAATTATACACTGTAGCTTGCTACGAGGTTACGGTGGATTTCTTAGTTAGGTATTCTAATGATCATACGAAATACACACATCGCCAATTACGTTCCGCAATTATTTTTAACAAAATAAATTTCTTTTAATTAAAAAATAATTAAACTTCAAAGTAGCCGTTACAGAAATGTCTCCACGGATCCCCTGCGAACAGGTCACGAATCTCTAAGGAACCGCGGAGCACACTTTGAGAACCACTGATTTAAGAGTATAGGGATACAACACCAATATAACTAACTAACTCCGAGGAGTAGAGTTCTTAAGAAGCTAACAGTTCCTCAACTAGTCAAAAAATTTCCCGCAGTTTATGGACCCCAACATTCATTACCGCTTTCACAAGAACCCTCCATCTGTCCCTGTTCTGAGCCGGATCAAGCCAGTCCATGCCCCAACCCAATTATTGAAGATACATTATCCCCCCATCTAAGCTTATGTCTTCCAAGTGGTCTCTTTTTCTCAGATTTCCTTATCAAAACCCTGTATGCACCTCTCTTCTCCTCTACAACACTAACTTACCTTCAAACATTCCAAACGTTTTAGACTTTGTCTGGAAATGAGAGACCAAAGTTGCGTATATTTAAAAAATAAAAAAAGAAGGAAACTTGAAGGAAAGTAAAGCAGATGGTGAAAATAATTTTCTAAATAATATACTCTTCACTTGTAATCGAAACAACGTTCAGAAATCCAATGATAAACCGCACGCTAGGAATCACACGGATATCGTTTAAAGGAATACTATGGAGTACTTACACATTTGAGTTTAATCTATGGTTCTCAGTCTGGGTCAGTACCGTTCACAACGAAATAATTTAACAAACAAATAATTATTAATCACGAAATTTATATATTTTTTACGGAAAATAACAAGGAGTTTGGCTCACATTACCAGAAATGTCACACAAACACACAAACACAGTTTCATTTTTGTTTCAAGATTTACCACCAACAGAACTTGTAAAACAGTCAGCTTCTGTCTTCATTCCCGGATAAAAATTTACGTACGCTCTGCTGGATTCAGTCTTAACCAGATGAAGTAATACAATTCTACTACTTCAACTTCCTTATCTACACTTAAATTCCAGGCAAAAATTGTACTTTCTGCCTTCCAAGAACATCGTAAACGACAGTAAACTAGTAAACTAATTAAATAATCACCTGATAGAGGCAAATGTCCTATGCAACTGTCAAAAGTTCCAGTTATTGTAAGGTGTTGAAAATTTAATTACGAATAAATAATTTAAAGGAATTATTTACACTTTAAATATTGGTCAGTATGTAAACAGCACTGTCAGTTTTACGGTTCTTAGTTTGTGGAATTTTGAGGACAATATTCAGGGACGTACTCTATAAGGGTTTTATCGACGAAAGCGATTCCGGGTTCTATGTCGGATTACATTACATCTGACAATATATATATAATGGGGAACGCGGTAGCACAGTGGTTAAGGCGCTGTGCTACAAATCTGAAGGTCGCTGGTTCGAACCCAGCTACTGTCAGTGGATTTTTCACTGACACAAAATTCTTCCGATCGCACTATGGCTCTGGGGTCGACTCAGCCTCTAACAGAAATGAGTACCAGGAGTATTTCCTGAGGGTAAACCTACCACCATCTTGTGCCGTTGTCACGAAATCTGGGAACCTTAACTTCTTTGAACCCTCTGGGCCCCTCCGGGCCTGTAATGGGACTGCTTTACCTTTACCTTTTACATATATATCAGGATACTTTAGTTCTTTCCATCAATCATTCACCATTCGTAACACAGCAACAATTGAATTAAATCTAAATTAGGTTGAATGATAAAAAATCTACGGATTTTAATGACTAAATATTCCCAGACTTACAATAGTTATGTACTCTTCACTCACTTTAAAATTTTACCAAATACATCTGTACAACTGTTGGCAGCCGTACGCACAACGCAACCGGTACAGTGAGAGATTTCATTCATGAATTGGGATTTCTCATTCCAGTTACGTTAACCCCAGTACGGGACAACAGATCTCCACTTGTCACAGTATTGCAGAATGCAAACCAATAATTACTGTCAGCCTATATGGTGTCTATATTCCCTACTGGACCAGTTTAACCGAAGAGAGGAACATCGGCTCTTGGCAGTCCGGGTGGCTCACACTGTATACTGACTCTCAGCCTGATGAGAATTTTTAATTTTAAAGGGTAAGAAATCGTTACTTTTGTCTGACAGAATTTCCGTCTAAGGATTACAAACAGTCAATTCTTACCGATGTCTTGACCCGGAGTGCGAGTGTCAGTAAGTACCATTGCCTTGTCTAATAGACTTTACAGTCGAGAGTGAAGACCTTCGAAGTTTCTGAAATACATAGTGGTGTGCACTTCCAGGGGACGGGGAGATTAAGTTACATTAAAAAATGTAGGTGTGCTGTAACAGCCAGAGTAACACAAGTGAACAGCCAAGTTATTAGCAAACCCAACAGTTACATTTTTGGGAGGATGAGTAGGCTCCATATTCTCTACACTCCACCGTATGGGAGACACCACGCAGCCGATAACATTGTACTACTTTAAATGCAAAGAAGTAAGCCCTGGGACATTTAGAAGGGACGGTCAACTATGAATGAGAGATAAGGTTAGGCGATGGAAACCATCCAGCATCTGATAGGGAGGAAGGCAGGAAGGAAGGAAGGAAGGAAGGAAGGAAGGAAGGAGCCGAGAAAAGCGTTCTTCCTCATCTGCATATTCTGAAGAGAGTGGAAACCTACTGCCAATCCCAAAGCCTCGAGCTGATTAAGAAAAGAAATTTGTTAGTTATACTTTGATAGGGATATTTCTGAAGCAATATATATGCGGTGAGCTGACGTGCATGCTGTACAAAGGACACCACGAGACAATGCATACTTTATATAAAGCGGGTCAGACAGGAAGCTGCCAAGTGTGTTTATTCTGATTCCTTTCCTGTTTGGAGACGGAGACATTTGAAATTCCGATAACGGACTTAAACCTCTGTTTCTGAAGGGTGGTCGTAAGTCAGCAATGGCACAAATACGAATGGAAATAATTTTCTTTACTGTCACTGGAACAGAATAGTCGAAATACGACACCAGAGCAACGCTTCATACAAAGCTATGACAGTCCACGGCATGTGGCCAAACAATAGGTGCTAGAACCCTAAGGTGGTTACAGAGCAATGAGACAGTGCAGTGACTGTATTATGTGAAAGAACGATACTAAGCTACCCCACAGCAGTACACAGGACACACAGTTCCATAACCCCAGAACAGGACTCACATGAATACTGAGCAGATGCGAAAGCCTGAAATATTTTATAACATTACTTAAACTTTTTAAAGCATACTGACTCTCCATTATGTCACTTGTTTTAACAGTAAGGAACTCCGTCTTGGGCACATATAGCGAAAGCAGGTTTAGGCTCTAAGATCTCTCTAAGATTTTCAAAATCCACAGTGATTATTTCCCTAAATATCAACAATAGCCCTTTCAATGTAGATGCAGTGCTGTATATGTGGTATGAATTGAAAATTTGTGTGCCTATAATTAAAAGAGTTCCATCACTGACCGCAAAAATCTGTCTTCAATCCCGGGCTAGTTAATGTGAGATATGTGGTGTGTAAAGTAAGAATTAGACGGGCTGTTCCCTGTGAATTCCAGTTTTCCCTGTTATTTTCACATCACCGGTGCTCATAAACATCTTCTTTCCGAATTTATCAGGACAAAGATGTTCTTAACAAGCAATGATATTTCTGAAATCGGGAGTACTTGGAAGGAAGGTACATTCAATTCCATGCTTCCAAGTGTTAACAAAGTATTTAATTAATTCTGAACCATTGTGAATGAAGAGCTGAATTTAATGTGCATTCAATTCGGTACGCACAAGTCGACACTTACACAGGCTACACAACTTTAAATCAATTGCTAAACTGTAACCCAAGCGAAGGTCCCACTTGTTAGCGGTGCAGCTGGTGCACCGTATATAGTCATTTCTGTTACTACGTGTGTTTCGTTAAGGCGAATTGGGTATAACGCAGCTGACAAATAGGGGAACACTGTTTATATAACGCAGACTCTGTTAGCTATTAGGAGATGGGAAAATATTTTTCTGATCTGACTATTATTATTATTACGCCATTTTATATAACGCGAAGTCTCACAAGAACGCAACCATGGAGTTACAGCAGAAACGACTGTATTATCCTTTGTATTCCATCTTACGATTTACTACAAATAATATCTCATACGGCTTTAATTTTCATCAACTCAACTATCGCCTATCCCCGATCATTTTTTTTTCCTTCTCGTGAAATAAAGTACTCTTACGCAATGCTTTATTATTGTATGCAAGCGTTTTAATACTAAAATCTTAGTTTTAAAATATTTTTCGCATCAGAATAGGTTTCCACACAAAACAGAGCGTATTTTTCTGCATTACGTGTTATTCTGCCACTGTTTCCATTTTACTCCGATTCTGACAGAAAAACCTCGAGCTCTGTCCCATAAATATAATGTACGGTAGAATATGTGTTTTCGCCTGCATCGGCAGACCATGTAATATTGCAACAACGTGGGTATGAATGAATGGCGATACAAAATACCGTATTTCTGTAGTGCCAGCCACGCCCTCTACAGGATATCTTTATGGGTAAGATAAATCTCCAAAACGACCAGTTTTTGTCTGGAACAAAAGTGACTAAAGAATGGACGAGCATTGAGCGAATAAGCTAACAAGCCTATGCTTTCGAATCATACGTACATTATGAAGGTTGTCATCAGGAAAGCCACGAAATAAATCACCCGTTGGAAGACGTTTGTTTTATATACTGAAATCTCTTAAATGTTATGGGTTAATTCATTCATTGCGAAGTCTGTCATATGACAGGTCCACGGCCTCTTTCACAGCGGGTTGTCCAGAAAGTCCGATCTTCGGGCTTCCTCTTTCAATTTTCAGTATCTTCTTGTTTACTTAAGGTCAAATATAAGCTGTTTACTTCTTCTTCTTTGTCTTCGTATTTTGTCTGTTCTGTCTTTCCTTTGTTTGTTTTTGGCGCGACAGCTTCCAGTGGGCCAGGACCTCCTCATTCACGAGCTTTCTAGATCACACATATCGACGCACCACAGTCGGTAGGACTCCTCTGGACGAGTGATCAGCCCGTCGCAGAGACCTCTACCTGACAATGCACAACACTCACAACAGAAAAACTTCCATGCCCCCCGGTGGGATTCGAACCAAAAATCACAGCAAGTGATCGGCCGCAGACCTACATCTTAGACAGCGCGGCCACTGGGAAGGCTCTTTCTTTCCCTTAAAAGAAGGCAATTCCTACGCAAAATGTAACCGATCCATTTATCCTCCCTTAGTTATACTGTATACAGGATATTCCTTTCCTCCTTGCCTCCACTTAATACTTCTTCATTTCTCACAAGATCGGTCCAACTGATCTTCTCCACCCTTCTCTGTTACCACATTCGAAAACTTCCCAGATATTTCCGACCTACTTTCCGATTTGTCCAAGTTTCAGCACCATACAAAGTTATGCTCCAGATGTAGCAATTTACTAGAGTCTTTCGTAAATTTAAGTGCAATTTGCTGGTACAAAGAGCCTTCTTCTTATTCGTGAATGCTGCTGTTGCCAGGGCAGTCCTGGATTTAACGTTATTTGTTATTATGTTACACAAATAGTTGAAATATTCCACATTCTTCTGCTATTTTTGAAGGAGAACTTGTAAAAAACACGGCCTGTTTTAATGCAGCTAACTAACCATATTTTAGCTTGTAGGAACTGAAGAAAATTACGAAGAACCTTAATCAGTACTACCGGTCTTCAAACGACCTTCAGAGACCTCTCGCAAAGAAAGCGGGTGCGATTTAGCACAGTCACTAGATCAACATTTGTGTAATTCCTTTACAGGGTATATGTGATTATACGTGTATATAACAATATAGAACTTTTAGACCGGTCGGTAAAGTGGTATAGCACGTACGAGGGAAAAGAGAATGTGTACATGGGAGGATAACATTCAGAAAGATCACTGGAGGATGTGGTCTGGATTGATCTGGCTTAGTACAGGGACAAGAGGCGAGTTCTTGTGAACATGGCAATAAACATTCGTGTTCTAAAAAATTTGGGCAATTTCGTGACTAGCGGAGGAACTGTTAGCTTCTAAAGAACGACTCTGCTCCATTGAGCTAGTTACAACGGTAACGAGCGTATCAGATTATAGAATATACGGTATCAGCGAAAAAGAAGCCAGGCCTATTATTTGGAACTAAATTACTGGTTCCATGGAAACTTGCAATGATTGTTCACAATTCGAAATCTTGACTTCACCGCAGCTCAGTATGTAGACTGTCATTTATAACAGTGACGTATACCGTTTACATTAGCACTCATTTTTACAGGAGAGAGCTATAGATAAAATATCAGTCATTATCATAAAATGTATAGCTAATATACGACTTAAAGTCAAAAAACAGATATTGGAAATTGAAAGAGAAAACACTAGATCGCACCCTGTGGAGAACTCACTTTGGAAGAGGCTGTGGACCTATCATAGGACAGACTACGTGATGGTGGTTGTGATGATGATGATGATGATAATGATAATTTTGTAGCGTCGGGCCAACGTCTGTCTACACGGAGGTTTGCCTTTAGATAGATGTCTCAATTCGTATCTCTACGTTCGGTCAACACAGTCTAACAAGTCTGTCAAAGGTCGTCTGGAAAGTTTTGTCCTTTGTAGTCTAGATACAGCGTGAAATAAGGCGAGGAAATGAATAATGCATTGTTCAGGCGATCGATGGTGATGTATTGTTGGTATTAAGGCATGATGAATCAACGGTTTGTGATCTGTTTTAATTTCAAGGAAGGACGACTCTTTTTTCGATCTCTTTACTCACAGTATCTGTTTTTTTTCACCATGTCCTTGAACAAAACGTCGCATTGTGTTATAAGTGTGGTACTTTAAAAGGCGACGTCCCAAATACCTTCATGGTCTATGTGATCTTTTGTCTTTCTCTTGTATCACCCCTCTCAGCTTCATTTTCAGTGCTCGGTTGCAGTTGTCCGTCCTTCGCTTTCTCTTAGCTTAAAGCCAAATTCCTCTTATGCGTATTGGACCGTGCATCATCTTGATATTTGAATAAAGGTTGACCAACTAGATGACACTTGCTTTATTATATATTGCTCAACATGTTTCAGACGTTAATACGTCCATCTTCAG
>Ga0123354_10014140_pt1 | contig 12420 bp, 4 predicted proteins | sample TergutLab28metaG_2_FD_97872 | JGI IMG/M metagenome (GOLD analysis project Ga0123354, IMG submission 97872) | Labiotermes labralis P4 segment gut microbial communities from Petit-Saut dam, French Guiana - Lab288 P4 | ecosystem: Host-associated > Arthropoda: Insects > Digestive system > Gut ... | reverse complement strand
CCAACCCAATCCAGTCCACATACCCACATCCCACCTCCCGGAGATCCATCCTAATATTATCCACCCATCTACGCCTAGGTCTCCCCAGTGGTCTCTTTCCCTCCGGTTTCCCCACCAAGACCCAATACACCCCCTCTCCTCACCCATACGTGCCACATGCCCAGCCCATCTCATTCTTCTCGATGTTATCACCCGCACAATATTGGGTGAGGAGTACAGATCATTTAGCTCCTCGTTATGCAATCTCCTCCATTCCCCCGTTACCTCGTCCCTATTAGATCCAAATATTTAACATAACATTACATTACATTACATAATGTAAGATACATATAACGTATTTTATTCATTCAGTTCTCACCAACATGTTATCGGCCGCTATTGCTGCTATCGTCAAGGTGATGTTAATATTTCAAGAATAGCGGCCCAAACATGTTGGTGAGAATTTAGTGAATACAACACATTTTAAACATTGAAATACATTTTGTCGGTTATTTGTATATTACGGATCTGATTAATGCTCGGAAGGTGAAACATTTTCAAAGAATTCTGCGCGGTCTAGCGCACAGATTGCTCTCCGTAACTCGTCGAGAGAGCGCATACTGTCGAGAGAAGTGAAGCATTTTCTCATGTCCGACGCCAAGGTGCCACATACGCTTATGTTCTCGAAAAGAATGTCCGGCCTTGTCCACTTTTACTGCTTTTTTACGACATTATTTATTCTAATTTATTATGCCGTTAAATGTAAAATATGCGGCACTGTGAATGAGATCCGAGCTTCTCACGGCTGTGAGTGTACAGATAGCCTTTAGCTTCCGGTATATAACGTTACTCACAATCCAGCGATCTTCATACAAAAATATATTTTTTGCATATGTTTTAAAACACTTTAGAGAGGAGTATACAGAGTTTTGGCGAAGATACTGGAGAGACCGCTTAGGAGACCCGGGCATAGATGGGAGGATAATATTAAGATGGACTTTTAGGAAGTGGGATGATGGGTATAGACTGGATTGATCTGGCTCAGGATAGGGACAGGTGGCGGGTACTTGTGAATGCAGTAATGAACCTTCGGGTTCCATAAAATGAGAGGAATTTCGTGACTGGCTTAAAACCGGTTAGCTTCTCAGGTAAGACTCTGCTCCATGGAGTAAGTAAGCTTTAAAACACTTCAGCACATACCAATCTAAGCAATTACGCGACTTTTTGCTTTTTCCCATTCCGTCCATTATGATTCAGTTACCATAATGTAAAACAACAAAATGCACACAACTCGTCAGAATCACAATAATGCTTCAATACGCACACTTCTACATGTTGTGGGCCTCACTGGTCCATCATCAGGGAGCGCACGGTTGCTTAAAACAGTCGTGTTAACCTTTTGACCCTTTAAGGACGAGACGTATCTGTGTTATATAAGGACTCAGTGCGTACCGCGCAGTAAACACTCTCCACTTCTGTTATAAAAACTAATATGTTAATGATGTGTGAGACATAAGATACTCTTTGTTCTGAGAGCCATACAATACACATAAATGCAATGTAATAAACAAGCAGAATTTTCGATTGTTAAACTTGGTGGTATGTATAGTAACCGGTAGGCTTTGAAAGGTTAATCATCTCCAGGATGTAGTTGAACTCTCGTAAATTTGTCAGTGTATGATTAATGTCAGATGGATTTGTGCATTGAAAATTACAAAATCATTTTGTGCACCCGTTACAAAGGTTGAGAGCTCTAACTAAATATTGCAGTTCTGTGTCAAAACTGTTTTTCCTTCTGAACAGCCCGACGATGGCTATTAATATAGCCGAAACACGTAGCTGTGGATGGTGTTGAAGATGTATGTTGTGCTGACGGTGTGTCTGTTGGTTTTATTTAGCTGTAAACTCGACGGGGATGAATTGCCTTAAGATAAGTTTATATTTAGTAACTTTTTTATGATGCACTGTAACTTGTGCCAGGTTTCATGTCCGGTGTGGTATGTAGGCTGTTCACACTGGTGATACATGTGCACTGTTATCGTTTACATATCAGTCGTAGTTCCGTGTGCCGAATTGCGTACAGAATTTCACCCCTTGAAGTTTTCACGTGATTCTCACACTGAACAGTAATGATTTAACAGATAATTTTTTGTAATGAGGATGGATTGTTTCCTGTGTGTAGCAGGAACGAAATTCTTATATACCTCTTATGTGAATGATCTTCAGGATTTCGTACCGATCAGAAGGACGAGCGGGCGAAACGTGGGAAATTTGTAACGACGTTAAGCTTTCCTGTCCCCGAAATAAAATGTCTGTCACCTCGCTGTTGACCTTACTTCTTCAACCACTCTTCTCTGACTCTTCGTACTGTGGTCTTTACGGCATGAAGGGTATACGCCAGTTGAAATGTGATGGCACACGGTGACGCGCGGGAGGGGAAGTGAAGGGGAAACTGGCGAATGGAGTGGGTAGCCAGTACCCTTCACACTACCTCGGAACATGGTGTATCCAGCATTACTACTAACAATAAAAGTTGATGCGCACACCTCGGCTGCCAGTAGTCGACTGAACTGACGCCCCCGCCGATTTAAATGGACTCGTCTGTTTCGCCGAAAGACGAAATCTGGTGTCTGCGCGTGTGCCATCACATTTCAACTGACTACCTTCTGTTCAAGGTTGAACAATACAGCCTGTTAGAGGCGAACAGGGTCTCTGTGCGAATTATCTTGCCACTACGCGCATGCGTGTCTTGAGGAAAATGGCAACTCAGGACATGGAACCGAACGTAATATATCCAAATCTCCTGACTCTCCATTTTTCCACAATATGACCTTAAACGGTGAAATTAACGATTAAAGAAATTTAATCCTTCGTTGCTATTTTCCGCCTGTTACAGGCACGAAATGCTGCAGATGACCGACAATCCGTAATTTATAATTGTCTGACAGTTTTTAGCAGTGGGGCTACGCCCCTCGCTATTCTTATTTTTTTACTAATGCCGCGGTACAACCTTGACCATTTGCGGAGTGCACCATTTATCAGTAGTGACACAAAGACGCATACAAATATGAGCAGCTCTGTAAAATTAAACACAATTGTACTAATCGCACAAAGTGCTGTTTTTTCTGCTGTTAGTACTAGCCTTCTGTGGAAGCAGAAATGGCTGCCTACTTTGAACACAGTCCTGTAGTCTGAATTTTTTACGCAACAAAAATTTCAAGCCTCGTATTCACACATACTGTGTTCACTGGCAGTAAGCACACTGCATGTGCATTACAAAGTATTGGCGGTTAATATTTAGAGAAAAGATCCCTGTTTTTTTTTTTTTTTGAGAATTTTACGAAACACATACACGGTGTTCTTTTTCCTGCTTGACCGATTCGTGCCGGCCTGACGATCTAGCGAGTTTTATTGCGATCGTTTGTCCAACTCCAGTTATCGGCTGTTAAATCTCCCCGACACGCGGTGTACGACGCAACACTGGGAGAGCGTTGGGCCGGCGCTTGTCGTTCAAGCAGGAAAAAAAACACCCTGTATGTTATTGCATTCTGTGGATAATATACAGTGTTTTTTATGTTAAAGATCATTTTTCTTGTAATTAAACTGTGCTTTAAGAGGGTAATGATTCTGCGGTTAGCTATAACCAGCAACGTTTCAGTGTCTGTAGCATTGTAACTGCTGTCTTGATGTTTCTTGTCCTAACTAGCTGCGTACGCATGATTTTCTGTTTTCAAGGTGACTTGCCCGTTCACCGATAACCACACCGCCCATAACACCCATATAGGTTGAAATCTGTAACCATGCCTTGAATATTGCTAAGGGCAGTGTCTAATTTTGGTGTCACACGTGTTATGTTGCACACACTGGTGGAACGAGTTGACGATTGGGAACTTTCTGTGTCAAGTGTCGTAACTGTGGTGTAATTTCTTACCCGCATGTCAGGTTATAATAGCATACGGTTTTTGACTACGTGCAAGTTATGTCATCACAGATAATAGGTGTTAACTGCAGATTGTAGCATTTTTTGTTTTGAAAACAGTCGGTAATCCAGTGCTGCCAATTCAATCCAACTCTCTTCCCAGATATTTTTTTTTTTGGCGCGACAGCCCCAAGTGGGCCAGGGCCTCCTCATTCACGAGGTTTCTAGATCACACACAACGACACACCTCAGTCGGTAGAACTCCTCTGGACGAGTGATCATCTCGTCGCAGAGACCTTCCCAGAGACTAAAATAGTGAAATTTCCCATTGAATGATGAATGATGAATGGTCTTGCTACCAGTATAACCTATTACTGCAAGTTACAGCCTGTATTTCTTGGACGTTGGAATGCAAAATTCTGAGGTGAAATTTGGGCCTCAGAGAGCGGAAGTAACAGGACCAAGGAAACTGCATTATGAGGGGTTTAAAAAATTACAGGTGCCTACCCAGGATTTTTTATTGGTGCGGGTGTGGGGCTGGCCGTGTGGCTCTATGTAACGTTAGGGGGAATTTGAAAGAGAACTATGTTATAAAAATCTTGTTATAAACGTAGCTAACCTACGCCATGAATAAAAGTACAACATAACATATTCCTACTTCAGAATCTCCCAGCCGACAGCTAGTTAGTTCGCAGACAGAATTAACACCAACGGCGTTTGCGCGCACGAGTGATTTTCCGGGCGAGGGGAAATTTGGCCGCGGAGGGTAAATAATCGTATTAATTCAGTAAGCGAATGTTAGTCCTTGACAAAAATTACATACATATGACAATGGGTTTTGAGAAGAAGGCTGTAATTTGTGCATTACTGCTTCGTTTTTTTTATAAAAAAAAAAAAAAGAAAGAAAGAAAGAAAGAAGAAGAAGAAGTTAAAGTTGGGTTTATCCGTTAATCAACCAAAGACTGGTTCAAGGCCATCTCATACAATATGTGAGGATTTATATGCTTATTCCAAAAATAAAATATTTTCCAGTTCAATAATCCGTTTCTCTGTGTGTCAGTCTAGTAGTTCTCACTGCTTTCAGTCATTATGAGAGCTCGAAGAAGCCGGTAAGCTAGACCCTAGTGCTCGCAAGGGCTTTTTTTTTTTTGCCGCAGGGCGGTTACAGGTTTCTAACCGCCTTCATTAGAATACTTTAACGTAAATGAGTCTAGGGCACGAGCGGTCAATTTACCGCGGTGGTTTTAAAAACGAAACCTGCTCCATTTTCTTGTTGGAGAGATCGCCTGCGCGAGCAAGACCGGCCCAACCAGTGCTCAGGGGTATTTTCAGTTCTACATTCTACAGCAGTTATCGAGTTTATTCTACCGGGTTCTTCGTTCTTTCTGAAAGCTATGAAAAGAGCTCTTTTGGCACAGAGAAAGAAGTGAAAAAAAGAACCGAGTTATATAATAAAAATGTTAATAATTTATGAAACTGGCCTTTAAGCAGTTTTTGGCTGATTAAAAGATGAACCCACATCTTCCTTCTTCGATTTTTTTTTGATAACGAAATAGTAATGCACAAATTACAGCCTTGTTCTTAAAATCCGTTGTCATGTGCATATACAGTGATACCTCGGCTAACGAAGATAATTCGTTCCGGAATCACATTCGTTAGCCGAAATCTTCGTTAGCGGAAACACACATACATACGGAAAAGATAAGCTCCTGGAATGGCCCGACCGTTCATGTTTGCTGCTTTATGTTAGCGCGCGCATCCACTGAAACATTCGTTAGCCGAATCCATATTCGTTAGCCGAGTCCGAAAAACAGCGAAAAAAAAAATCTTCGTTAGCCGAAAAATTCGTTAGCAGGGTCATTTGTTAGCCAAGGTATAACTGTATTTTTGATTCAGGGACTAACATTCGCTAGGGATATTTTCCGTCTCGTTCGCTCATCCAATAAATATTCGCGATTATCGATTGAGCCGCCGCGGCCGAATATCCGCGCATTCTGAAAACCGTCTATGCGCGCCAGCCCTGAATGAAAAAGAAAAAAGTCATGTGATGCAGGTTGAGCCTAATCACTGGTTCTTGTAATACGATAAAGAACCTGGGGTCCTCTTAATTTTGAAGGTCTTATTAACTAGCTGAGCGACTATAATCTTCTCAAGGAATGTGGCCTGTGGCTGTAAGAGCTGGTAAAATGGTAATGTCTGTTACTGTCCCATTTCCTGTCAGGAAGTTGTGACACTAACGTGAAGATATTGCAATGATTGGAGGTTACTGCTCCATACTGTGATTAAACCATTAACCAGCAGGCTTTAAAACCTACTGGTTACTTGAAGCCCCCAAATGGTTTCACATCCAACAAGAGAGGCAATTTACGTGTTACATAACATGTAGCCGCGTTCACGGAGCCACTGTTGCTGTGGAAAAGCAATAAGTATTACACATTCTGAGTGTGTTGTGTCTGCAGCCGGTTACCCAACATGCAAAGCGCATGCGCCGTATTAAATTGTGATCTGTGGCCTCTCTGGCTGTCCCATATTTTTTCCACATTACATCATAAAAGACGACTTACGGGGGAAAAAATGTTGAACATAAAATGTGTGTTTTGATTTTCTCTGCAACTTTTGTCTGAAACATTTTTCATTCTAAGAAGAATCCAGCGAGTTACTATGGTAAATGTATATTGGTCTCCATGTAAAGTACCCGCTGTTCTTGTCAGATTTTAATGAAACTTGTACTTTCTCGACAGATTGCCGAAAAACACTAAAATATCGATTTTTTTAATTCGACCAGTGGGAGCCGAGTTGTTCCATGAGGACAGACGGGTAGACAGACAGACAGACATGACGAAGCTAACAGTCACTTTTCGAAATTTTGCAAAAATTATACTTTCTGCCCACACTGTAGTTATGTGTTTCGTACTCGTATCGGAACGAACAGCGACTTCTGCCCTGTATAACTTTAAGTGATTGGTTTTTAAAAGAGGTGAAAAGTGTTTACTGCCCAGTAAGGACTGGGTCTTTAAATAATAGAGTTAGCGCTTGGTCTGTTAAGGGGTAACAAGCCTTAAATTTTCGCTGATGTGAGGAACGAAGCGTAATTAATAGTTATGAATACGAGTTGATTCATACCGCCTTCTAACACAGAGTACAGATCAGTATTAAGCAATTACTGTCTGCTGCTTTCAAAGTGTGCGCCGTCCACTGCTGTTACAGCGAGGATTTCATGTCTCCTCTAAAATTGAGCGAGTAATTTTTTGATTTCTTAATTTGAGTGTTACTCCTTCTTTAAAAAATTGTTCTGTATATTTTAATATTGACAAGAAACGCAGCTATGTACTGGGCGCAGGACGCCTGTTTCTTACTCGTATTTAATTAAGAAATTGTTCGTGCATCGTGTTACATGGCGTAAAGATAATACCGACTTAAATTCGTTATCAGACAGTCGCATCTTGCCAATAGTGCGAACTGAACGTATCATACCATTACGCTGTGGGAGAGGTCAGGCGTAGAGAATTCAAAGACTCGATCAAAGTTTATTGGATCATAAAAGACGCTTTGCAGGCCCTCCCGCGATACAGTGGTGACATCTATTAACTGCAGGGGAAGTCATCTTTCTCTTGCGATTCGCAGTTATTGCCCTTTTGCTTAGCAACCCTGGGAAAGGCGAGCGGGCGTTCATCTACCTTGATACGAATAAAGGGCGTGATAATGGCAGATGTAGGTAAACTGCAACAAAATTTTAACATCAGTGGAGGCTGGAAGGAATTAACTGACTCTAATAGCGGGACCAGACAAATGTTCCCAGGTCTCGGTATAATCTTGAAGGGTGACTTATCTACCAGTGGCGAATCCAGATCCGGGCTTCGGGTCTAGCGGAACGGTACATTACCGCATTGAGTTTTCTTCCGCTAGACCTGACCTTCGGATCAGTATTCGCCACTCCTGATGGACTACAGTTATAATTATGAGGCCTACATGTGAAAGGTTATTTAAATTATTATTATTATTATTATTACAGCAATTGTGTTTTCGCTCGGTGACAGTAGTTCTTACACTAGTACAGACAAAACAAATAAGAATAAATATACATAAGCGAAACAATACAAAAACACAGTGCAAACAACACACAACATAGTAAATACAAGTACACATATTACCAAAAGAGGTAATTCATGTTGGGCATGCATGAGTTTGTGCTTAGCGTTATGCTATTACTTGCACACATAGATTTATTGTGTGCTCAGTAGGTCCCTCTTGAAACAAAATATAGCAATTTTCTGACCAACCAAATCTACGAAGTAGTTTCCTGCTTCAGAACCTGACAGTCGCCATGTTGGTTAAGAAATTTCAAGTTTTTTTAAAAAACTCCACCGACCACTATACATTACCACACGTTTGACCACTTTGCACAGTCCAGACATTGTGTCTTTAACTTGTGTTTTAATATTATCTTCCCAGAAGGGTGTAGGTGGGGCAGTTAAAAATCTGTCACCTCCCACCTTCCACCTCCCGCCCACCTGCCGACGGTGACGGTAGTGCACACCGACAAGCAGCAACAGCTGCAGTATACAACACAGCTGATCCCTGAAGCCAAGAGTTACACCGAACAGGCGTCTGCTTGTTTGAAGAACAATCAGGCCATATGACACGTGTCTCACTGCACCATAACCAGATGTGTTCGCTGCGCACCTGTTCCGTGCTTATTTCGAGTACGCAATCGGAGCTTAGGGTACCGTGTTCGATATTTGGTCAGATATTAGCTGTGTGTGGACGTTGAACAAAGATACTGCTAAATGGCGGACTGCTTTTGGAAGAAGATTTTTAAGAAGAATGTTTTGAGGGGGGATTACAGTAAATAAAAATTGGAGAAAGTGATATAATAAGGAATTCATGCAGCTGTTTAAAGATTTAGATATACTTTCAATTGTCAGAAGCCTCGTAAATAGCAGCCTCGGTCCCAGGGCCGATAGACTGTCCCGAAACGTCGGTACGGAATCACTACTCTATGATGCGTAATGTGCCAGAAGATTGCAGATTTCATCTGCGTCGCGGCGGAAGCTTGAAGTCACACATGGTTTACTGTTACTAAATCAATTTCCAGGCCTGGGATTTATGTAGCTATCTGAAAGCACAGAGGGCCTGCCCTATTAAGGACGAGATGGTACAATTCTCAAAATAGCCTACTTCTTGGGAAATTGTATTGGAAACGATGACTGGAAACATCGTAATAGCTGGGGTAGATGCTCTTACGTGTGTCGTACTAAGCAAGGCAGAAAAATATGTGGCTTATGGGGAATTAGTTGGTACCACAAAATATACAACTTTATATCCGAGGTGTTGCACAAACCGAGGTCGTTATAACCAGGTTAAACTTTATTTCTGTGTTTCTTGTGATTATCACAATGAACAGCGATTATTTCCCTAAACAGAATTAATCGGCTTGTCTTTGTGTTCGAGACATTGTATTTATTTTAGGTTATTTGTCTTGTTTATAGTGGGGACCGCGGTAGTAAAGGGGGTAACATTTTATTGACAGTTGCGTAGCCCAACATGTGGCCTACAAACATTATATTTGGTATGCTGTATTTCAAAGACTTTTACCTCTGAAACAGATATATTTCGACACCATAGATTGTTACAACTGTGCCATAGAAACGATACGCATAGTGACGACAGACTGCCGGTGATCTGTATTTGATGCCGTGTAATTTGGTAGCTGTCTTCCTAACTACAAGGCGCCTAATACAACAGTATTTTACCTTGGTAGATCTCTACCGCAATAGACGGTGCCACATAACAGCAGTATCGTAACTTGGTAGCTGTCTACCGCAATAGGCCGTGCCACGTAACAGCAGTGTCGTAATTTTTAATATCTTCCAAATTATTCAGATCCTCACATCTCATTAAGCCAAAGTGTTTTAGCCAAAAGTTTTTTTTTTTTTTAATAACGTATCCCTTTATTTACTCTCAAGAAGTGTTCGCATTGTTTGCTACAATATTTACCAATTCCGACGCAGGGTAACTTTCCCTTATATCTTTATCATGACGTTATTTGACGTTTGATTGACAGAGTACTGCTGTGTGCCCCATTATGCATTCTGATCTAAATGTGACAGGCCTGTCAGTTCACAGGAGAGGCTCTTAACATTCAACTTATCTGGCATTCCTTTCGCTGCGTGCTGCCTGCTGACTGCTGTGTAACAACAGCAGTAGTTCTCTTAGCCTCTTTTATCGGTCTGACCTATACGTAGGGTTACAAGCTTTCACGTCCGGACTAGTACACGTGATAGTGTTTGCCTTTTAACACCATGTAGGATCAAGATGATACCGACGTTTCGATAGAACTTACAGCCTTCGTCTTCAAATTGACGGGTTCATGTGGACTCTGAAGTGATTAAGGAGGGAAATGGGCAGATGAATTAGGAACTTGGATTACAAAGTATCAAATATGTGTAATATACAGTCGGAACACAACTGTGTTATATTATCAAGTATTATACAACATAATGGGGAGGACTGTCCTCAAAGTAGGAACTTGGAAGAACTGCGGTCAGAGACGTGCGTAATTGTGAGATTAAACTGAGATAACCGGCCTAATGAAGGGCTATCTCGTGGCTCTTCGTAATATGGGAATTGTGAACAATTACAACAGAACTCCACTTATCCGGATCGCCAATTGGTCCAGATCGGCTTGGCTCTACCGCTAAACATTTTCTTACTGTAACTGTACTGCATTTCTTCATGGCATAAAATTTTCCCCCAAATTGTCAAATACAGTAAAGGATTTATATATTAATGTTTTATTTGTACGTACATAAATATGTAGCCTAAAACAGCCGTTTGTAGAAATGTTTTTCTGCTTCAACCTGCCGATGTAGCCTATTAAAAAAACCCAGTTATTCGGATTTTCTGCATAACCGGATGGCTCGCCGTCTCAATTGATCCGGATACGTGGAGTTCTACTGTATTTTGTGCCATTGCACATGTACGGCTATTTTTGAGGCTGTAGCGTTTGGAAAATGAAAATTGAAGACTTCTGTCATGTGTGTGTGTGTGGGTGTCTGAAAGACGTAGCTAACCTCAGGAAAGTGAGACCAATCCCGTCCTTGTAGAACGCCTTCTCCTTTCTGTCCTTCAGGATGTAGCTGGGACTGCCACAAGCTTCTCTGCAGAAACCGTCGTGCCGCCATCACTTCTTGGGTTACTGCTCGATTTATGTCACTTATCTTCCTCCTCCGTAATCACTTGAGGATCCATCTGAACCTGATCCAGTCACCGTGAAGATGGAGGCAGCAAGTAGCTTTGAAACGCCGGTATAAATTTAAAATCCCATACGGTGCGACAACCCAGACGTCTATCGCGTGATTAGTTACCTGGTTAGCAAAGGGACTGACAGCTTACCAGACCGCCGGTCTGCTGTATAAATGATGTGTTGGTTCGGCGGTCGTGTTACCTGATAAGTGGATTAATAGAAGTACAGATTTAATCTGACCGCGGTGGCACAGTGGTTAAGGTGCTGTGCTACAAATCGGAAGATAGCTGGTTCGATCCCAGCTGGTGTATTTCATTGACATAATCCTTCCGATCGCACTGTAGCCCTGGGGTCGACTCAGCCTCTAGCAGAAATGAGTACCAGGAGTATTTCCTGGGGGTAAAAAGCGGCCGGTGCGTAAGGCTGACAACCTTACCTCCTTCCTGGGCCATTGTCACGTAATCTGGGAACCTTAACTTCCTGGAACCCTCTGGGCACCTCGGGCCTGCAATGGGACTGATTTGCCCTTTTTACAGTTTTAGTCTAACACAACTTCATTATATAAACAATTTAAGATAATACAGCTAAATGTTTCGGCTTACTTGAAGCCGTGTTCAGGCTTTGTTTTAAAAGAATTCAATATATAATTAACAACGCCCTAAAATAACGAGATTTGGCGTAATTCATTAATTAATAATGTAAACGAGATCTCGTAATTTTAAGGCGTTGTTAATTATATATTTGATTCTTTTAAATCAAAGCCTGAAGATGGCTTCAGGTGAGCCGAAATTATTATTATTGTTTCATTGGAATTTTTCATTGGCATAAAATTCTTCCGATCGCACTATGGCCCTGGGGTCGACTCAGCCTCTAACAGAAATGAGTACCAGGAGCATTTCCTGGGGGTAAAGGCGGTCGGTGCGTAAGGCTGACAACCTTACCACTATCCTGAGCCGTTGTCATGAAATTTAGGAACCTTAACTTCCTGGAACCCTTTGGGCCACTCCAGGCCTGTAACGGGACTGCTTTACTTTATTATTATTATTATTATTATTATTATACGATATGGATGTCTCTTGTCACAGGCCTTTTCTGCCTGCTACTTCTCTTGAACCAGCGGTGATCCCCACCGCTCAGGCATCAAGCTTCACATTGCAGTACTTTCCGTATTATGTGTGATGTTCCAAGTATAGCTGTCTTTTGTAGTGAATCTATCGAATGTTTTCCTGATACAGCTTCCAAATTTTTCCTTAAGCTTCTCGGTACTATTCCAGTG
>Ga0123354_10014138_pt1 | contig 12421 bp, 10 predicted proteins | sample TergutLab28metaG_2_FD_97872 | JGI IMG/M metagenome (GOLD analysis project Ga0123354, IMG submission 97872) | Labiotermes labralis P4 segment gut microbial communities from Petit-Saut dam, French Guiana - Lab288 P4 | ecosystem: Host-associated > Arthropoda: Insects > Digestive system > Gut ... | reverse complement strand
ATGACGTGCATTTCCTTCAGCGCCTTGCCTTGCAGGGGGGGGGGGACCTAGACAGTTCCCGTCTCGATGGTGTTGAAATCGCGCGCGCCCCTGACATGCTTCCGATCTTGTTTCCTTCCTGGTCGAGCTAAGGGCTTATCAGCACCGCGGTATAAGTATAAATTGCAGCAATTGGTCTGTGTCAAGGAAAATAAGAAAATGACCAAGTACAGTGAACTAGAAGCGAAAGTAGCCTAGTGCAAGGTGATAATATGGAGTACTAGGGGATAGTCCTAACGTAAGTACATATTGTAGTAGTCAGGAACATTACACCCGAAGTCAAACTGTTAGGGGGTTTGCCGCAAATTTTCTTCCGATACACAGCGATAAGTGGGGACCGTGGTGGCACAGTGGTTAAGGTGCTGTGATACAAATCGGAAGGTCGCTGGTTCGATTCCATCTGGTGTCACTGGAGTTTTTCATTGACATAATCCTTCCGATCGCACTATGGCCTGGGGTCGACTCAGCCTCTAACAAAAATGAGTACCAGGAGTATTTCCTGGGGGTAAAGGCGGCCGCTGCGTAGGGCTGACAACCTTACCACCATCCTGGGCCAGTCACGTAATCTGGGAACCCTAACTTCCTGGAAGCCTCTGGGCACCTCGGGCCCGTAATGGGAACTGATTTACCTTTACACAGTGATAGGTCATAATACCTAAGCAGACTATAAAACTGGCCCCAAAGACTGTATCGAAGATAGTTTCTAAAAAATTTTGAATAAAAATGCCACCGAATGAATGTTGCATTCGTCATATGGTGCTTTCAGAACAGAATAGTGTACCACCTCAAATTTTGGGTGCAGACAATATCTGCATGGTAATTGCCATCAGACAGTAGTTGAACTTGTCTGCGACGTTAGATTTTCCCAGTAATACCTGTGGTCCGTCAGTCGCCACAACGATAAAATACACACACCCAACTGCTTTTACGCCCAGAGAATCAGCTACGTCAAACAGTTCAACTTCAAGTGAAATTCCTAACGATTTAATATAAATGTTTTCCTTCGGTACAGTTCGAGGACACCACTCACATGACACAAAATGTGTCTGTCCGTTCCCGTTTAAGTACTTCGGAAAGTACATATTTATTTATGAGTGTAGTAGTTCTGAGTCATGCCAATGAAGGTTACCCACGATATGTAATATTTAAACTACTAAGAACCTTGCCATATCGCAACAGTGCCAACATCGGCAGCATTTTTGTTTGTCAAAGTAAGCTATAAAAACTCAAATGGCGACAGACCTTTACTTTAAGTCAAGGTACTGCATAAAAGGGTGGGCCGGATAGAGTAGTCGGTATAGCGACTGGCAACGGGCTGGACGGTCCGGGATCGATTCCCGGTGGAGGGGCGAGATTTTCCGCACTTGTCCAGACCGGCTCTGGGGCCCACCCAGCCTCCTGTACAATGGGTACCGGATCTTTCCTGGGGGTAAAGAGCGGCCGGGGCGTGACTCTGACCCCTCACCCCTTCTAGTGCCGTGGTCAAGAAAGAGTAAAGTTATACCTCTATTCCCCCTATTGGCCATACGGCCTGTACAGAGCCTCAGTGCCTGTACAAGGGTGCACTTCACCTTTATTTACTGCATAAAAGGCAAGGAACAACGTAGCCGCTGCACGAAGCGTTACATTTTATTTTTCTTTTCTTGTATGAGGATTGTCAACGAATAAAGATAATAGATAATGAATCTATCTAAATTTGTTTGCATGTACTAATTACAGCCTTCTGCGATGTGGCACCGTTTGGTCTTGTAGGTGGAGAGGAACATGTCGCCTGCATCTTCACTTCAGTGTCAGCTCGTTCCTAACTTTTCAGTCCCTACGAGGGAGGCAGCATGTCCCTCTTAAACGTCAGTATCCACCTGGCGTCACAACCCCGAGGACCCAACCAAAATAATCCCTGAAGTTAAGACGTAAGAACTTGCAGCCTACTTCTTATTTATACAAATATGTACCAGCACCCATATGATACGATGCGAAGTGTGAGATTATGTCTGAAAGGAAATGGAAACCGTGCTAGCATGGTGAACATTTGCAGCCTTCCACAAGCTTTGTTGAACACATCTAACTGCACCAGTACAAAACGCTTGACACTTTACGCATGAGAACACCGTACCTTGGCAGAACTCTCAAACGTCAGCATAGGTGACTTCAGTTTTCGTGGATTTTTCGGAAAGATTCGGAGAACATACCCTCCCGGCAACGCTGCAGATATCAACGCCCACAGTGCAGAACTTACCTGGAACATAAAAACAATAATTTGTTAAAACGATACCTTTCGCAATAACACCAAAACAGTCAAGAGTCTTCCACACACCCTCCTGCCAACATCAAATAAAATTAGGCTCCCCGCTAGCCTCATGTTGTTATCTATATATCTACGTGTGTGTGTGTGTATTCCTTTATCCATCTTCAGGCTCTTCGTGGACCATGATGCTATACGTTGGGAGAAATAACTTTCTAAAGTTTTTAGGACATTTATATTCCCGTAGTTCATTCAAAAACCCCGGCCACCAAGCTACGTAGAACGTACACTGGACATCCAGGCTAACTAGCGCTATTACTTCATCTGCTGCCAGTCCTTGTTGTACAAAGCCTTTTATTGCCATGGCCGCACCTATGGTGCATTTTTGCGGTCTGAATCCGTATTGATTTTCATTCATGTATCCTCGTGAGTACACGTGGTGGTTGATTCTGTTTATCATTATCTTTTCCAACACCTTCCCTCCTGTGTTCAGTAGACTTATGGGAAGGAATTTTGATACTCATCACTTCCTTCTTGCCCGGGTTTTATTATCGGTATTATCACTGCTTTTTTCCACCTCTTTGGAAAAGTTCCTTTCTTTAGGCATTCGTTGTAGATTGCTGTTATGTAGCGGGGTAGGATTTCTACCAGCCTCTTATACACTTCGCTTGGTATGCCATCTTCCCCTGGCGCTTTTTTCCCTCCCATGCTGTGTGTGCAAAGGGATAACCTCTATTCCTACACGCGGTAAGATCAGAATTTTAATTTACTCCGATATGATCAACGTTCCTGTCTCGATGTACGTCCAGTCTAAGGCAGAGCGGTCTTAACACGCCTACACGCCCACACATTACCGATGATTCGAATCCCACGTGAGGCGTCAATATTTGCCCCTTTTATTTTCTTGTTCGTCTGAAGAGTGATTTAATATCCGAGTGGTTCCTCGTTCAGCGAACTACAATGCGTTTCGAAATAATTATTATCAGAGAATTATTTCCGACTTGGAATACGCCCAAAATCTGTGCCAGTATCAACGACAAAACCAGACAGTAAATAGACTGTAATCATAAAAATATCAGGGAAAGGCAGTCTTTCATGAAAGCACCGGATTAGTTTGCCAGATATACTACTACTACTACTACTACTACTAGTAGTAGTAGTAGTATACGGGGGATTATAAAAGTGTATTTCTTTGAAGGTTCCCAGGCAGTTTCAGCTCACCATTCCGGTAAAGGAAAGCTTGAAACTTGCTAAAAGTTTGGGAAGTAAAGGCAGTGTGACGGGAAGTAGACTGCTGGAATTATGGAGCGGGGGAACGAAGCATGCAGTTGAAGTATTCACTTCCTACCTCACGGTATAAATACTTCATTTCCATTACAAAGACCACTGCTGTTTACAGATATAATAGTTGTTTGGACACACACGAAACAAACTGTGTGGGCAAAGTGCACATTTTTAAATATTAGAGCAGGTGGTGTTTATAAACTCATAAATAGGAGCAGCTATGCATTGTTGAACAAAATAACGATACTGCGACTGAGCTAATCCACTGCATGTGCTGGCAGTTCCGTCTACCTTCTTACTGCTCACGACTGAGATAGCCCTTCTGCACCTAAGGATGGGGTTACACGTGACAGTAAACTGTCGCGAGTCCTGTCGAGAGTAGCCTTTCTAGCTACGATGTTTAGACGTGAGAGTAAATATTGGCGACCTGGCTCTCTGCGAGTTCTCATACATCAGCGGACATGAGATTTTCTTTTATGCGTGCGATTGAAATTCTGTTAGTTCTGCAAGCAAGAACACGAGAGCGATAGAGTCCGCTGTCTGTGAACGTGCTAGAGTGACATGAGGAGTTCAGTTACCATACAAGACTAGACTTCGCGGAGCAAAACTCGCAGTTGTCTTTTTGACTTTATTAGTATTATTATTATCATCATCATCATCTGCTTTATGCAGGGTATTTGTACTTATATTCCTGAAACAAACTATGTCTTTAGGGAATACAGTGTTGCAGCTATTCTGTTGTTACTATTCATGGTGCTTATATCGTTAGTTTCAATGTTGAATCTATTGTACTTTTACATTAGTACTTTCCGAAGTGTGTGTGCAGTGCCCATTATGGCTGTTTTCTGGAGTTCCTTTGGCTTCAAGTTTTCCTGGTATGTTGCTCACGTATTTTCTAAATGACTCTGAAACAGTCCCAGTCTCCCCTGTTATTACGGGTATCACCTTTGTTTTTACATTCCACGTGCGCTGTATTTCTATTGTAAGGTCTTTATATTTTAGAATTTTTTAGGCTTCTTTTTTAATCACATTTCTGTCTCCTGCGATTGCAACGTCTATTAACATACATGTTCCCTTTTCATTATCACGGATTATGTCTGGTTTGTTGTTGGGGATAGTTCTGTCAGTTTGTATTTGTAGATTCCACAATATGGTTATTATTATTATTATTATTATTATCATCATCATCATCATAATCATTTCCTTTGTGTAGGGTATTTATACTTATATTCCTGAGACAAACTATGTCCCTATGGAATACAGTGTTGCAGCTATTCTGTTGTTACTATTCATGGTGCTTATATCGTTAGTTTAAGTGTTGAGTCTAATGTACTTTTACATTAGTACTTTCCGAAGTAAGTGTGCAGTGCCCAGTATGGTTGTTTTCTGTATTATTATTATAGTAATTGAAAAAATGAAAATAAAATGGGTTAATTTATAGTAAATACACTGCATATACTAGATTTAAATATATGTAGGTAATATGAGTGAATGAACATAAATTATGTAACCATTTAAATGTATTCCTCACACACTACTCACATTCCACCACAGATAGTAACCGTAAATATTTGATATATTTCATTTTTAAGAATAATGCTGTCAGTAACTATTTATTCCAGAAAGCTAAGTGAGCTGGGGGTTATGAAAGAGTATCAGATTAAGATATCCAAACGGTTTGCAGCTTTGAAAAATTAAATGATGGCGACGACAAAAATAGGGCTTGGGAAAACATTAAAGAGCATATCGAAACCTCAGCTAAACAGAGTCTAGGTCTGTGTGAATTAAAGCAGCATAAACCATGGTTCGATGAAAAATGTTTACGGTTTTCATATCAAGTGATGCAGACTAAAATACAGTCCTTAGAGCATCCACGCCATAGCAACGTGGATAATTTAAACAATGTAAGACGTTAAGTTAGTAGATATTTCAGGAAAAAAAGAAGGAATATCAAAAGCTAAAATAAACTTGAAACTAAAAGGAAGATAAAAAATATCAGACACTTATAGGGCATCAGTGACTTTAAGGAGGATTGACAGTCTAGAACTATTATAGTGAAGGAAGAGAATGGTGATTTAGTGACAGATTCCTACAGAAGTTTGGCTAGGTATAGGAAACATTTCTTTCAGCTATTGAATGCACATTGGGCTAATGAATTTTGGCAGACAGAAATGCATACAGCAGAGCCAATAGTGCCTGTGCCGAATGCCTCTGAGGTTGAGATGGCTGCTGAAAAGCTAAAACGACACAAATCACCAGGCACTGATCAAACCCCACCAGAACTGATTAAAGCAATGGGTGGGACAATTCACTCTGAAATCCATAAAGATGTTCATACTATTTTGAATAAGGTGCGATTGCCTACGAGCTGGAAGGAGTTAATCGGTGTACCTATTTATAGGGGTAACCAAACAGACTGCAGTTATTGCAGAGGCATATACATATGTCTACTACATACAAAATTTTATCCAACATTCTGCTCTTAAGGTTAATTCCATATGCAGAGCTGATTACTGGGATCATCAGGGTGGATTTCGACGCAACAAGTTAACTACTGATCATATAATCTGCATTCGTCAAAGACATGAGAAAAAAATGGGAATAATACGCAGGTGTGTATCACCTCTTTATAGACTCCAAGAAAGTTTATGATTCAGTTAGGAGGGAGGTGTTGTATTATATTCTCATTGAGTTTGGTATCCCCATGAAACTGGTAAGGCTAATAAGAGCGTCTGATTGAAACTTATAGCAAAGTCCGGGTAAGCAAACCTGTCTGATATGTTTCCTATTAAGAATGGTTTGAAACAAGATGATTTATCGCTGTTGCTTTTCAACTTTGCTTTAGAGTGTGCTATTAGGAGGGTTCAGGTAAACCAGGATGGCTTCAAATTAAATGGTACACATCAGCTTTTGGTGTCTGCTGATGATGTTAATATATTGGGAGGAAGGGTACATGCTATAAAGAAAAACACCGGAGCTTTAGAAATTGCTAGTACGGAAATTGGACTATAAGTAAACGCTGATAAAATTAAGTACATGTTCATGTCTTTAGATCAGAAGGCAAGATTAAGTCTTAAAATAAAGATTGGTAATATTTCATTTGAAAGGCCTGGAACAGTTCAAATATTTGGGAAGAACCTTAACAAATCAAAATTCTATTCAGGAAGAAATTAAGAGCAGATTGAAGTCAGGGGATGGTCCGTATGGTTCGAAGCAGAATCTTTTGTCTCCCACTTTGCTATTCAAAAATATAAAGGTTAAGATGTAGAGAACTATAATTTTGCCTGTTGTTTTGTATGGGTGTGAAACTTGGTCGCTGACATTGATGGAGAAAACTAGGCTGAGAGTGTTTGAGAGTAGGGTGCTGGGGAGAATATTCGGGCCTAAAAGGGACAAGGTAACAAGGGAGTGGAGAAAACTACATAACGAGTAGCTTCATTAACTGCGTTCGTCACGAAATCTTATTCGTGTGGAAAAATCAAGAATCAGATGGGCTGGACATGTGGCACGTATGGGAGACAGAAGAGGTGTTGACAGGTTTTTGGTGGGGAGACCTAGGAAAGAAAGACAACCTGGAAGGTCTAGACACAAACGAGAGGATAATATTAAAATGTATCTTCAGGAAGTGGAATGGAGGATCATGGGCTGCAATGATCTGGCTCAGGATAGGGGCAGATGGCGGGTTCTATAAAATGCCGGGAATCGCTTGATTAGCTGAGAAGCGGTCAGTTTCTCAAGAAGGGTTCTGCTCAATGAAAAAGACAGGTAAGTAGGTAACACTCCTAAACTTCATGTTTTTTAGTTCCAATCTAACCAGGACAACAGACAGTTATCTAAAAAGAATAACACGTACTAACGGTTGTATACATACGGTTGTACCTCCTGATGATGGGCTTAGATACGCCCGAAACATGTAGAGATTGAACGAAATATACTAAGAATAAGTTGTGCATCAAGTTAGTTTTTCCTCCCACGATTAAATAACACTGCATTTTCCCCAAATTGTGTGTCTGAATTTCGTATGACTGTTAGAATAAACCGTAATAAACCGCAATTACGTTTCTCATCCTTTATTAACGGGCTGGTTTTCGCAACGAACAGACTGGGATGTTTTAGTGTGAGACAGGAAATGGGCTTTGTTACATAATGTTTCGGCTAAATTCGTAAAGTTGACTTATATAGCCTATATATGGGGACTGTATATCCTCTGTACAGTTACGAAGGTCCTAAACGAATAAATATTTAATTTTTATCTCTTGGTTAACGCCTCTCCGCTGCTCATCAGTCAAATTATATATAATTAAAGATTACATAAGAAAATAGTTGATACAACTGAGAGTTTAAATGTTTAATGAGGCGACATGATTCGACCTTTTAGGTAATCATCAGGCCAATAAGTTTAATATAAGATATACAAGAGAAATACAAAAAGGCATTTCTTAAATTCTCTTTCATGTCTTATATTACACGTATTGTCCTGATGATGACGTCAATGGTAGAAACATGTCGTCTTATTAAACAATTAAAAACTTTAGAGTTGTGTCGACTATTTTCTTACGTAACCATTTGTCCGATAAACACAACGGAGATGTCCGACCTTAAGATTATATGTATTTAATATACAGTCTTGACCATGATTTACACATTTTTAGGTTACTAGCTTCGACCCATTAAAGAGGCCATCATTAAACTTATTAATTCTTCCGACAAATTACGTTGTCAACGCTCCATGGCAAGCTTTCTCAAAATTTTGTTAAATTGGGTAGTATCAAAATAGAACATTTTGGCAGAGGCGCCTTGTAATTATGTGCTCACTTCATGCACTTCCTGAAAAAAAAACTGCATCAGACGTGCTCATTAAATTACATACCATTAGCCCCCCCCCCCAACTTGCCCGGACAATTCTCGACCTAATCATGTTTGCAACAAAGGCTTTGCTCAAAGCTGGAAAGGACGAGGGTCCTCTTACATGATCCAGCTCTGGAAAGTGGCGACACTTGTGTCGTGACCTGCAATTAACAAGACTTTTCTCTGGACCAGGGTGATGAAGTACCTCTTTCCTATCTCCACTACAATGTTCAACGTCTACTTGTGAATGGCAGCCCCACATTGTCTTGCCAAGAGCCAACGAACAACCCCAGCTTTTACACGTCACTGTGCAGTTTCGACGAAACATACGGATGTTGTAACCCATTACTTCGTAAAGTGGAGGCTGCATATCATATCTCGGTAACATTATAACTAAAATCACAACATCTAGGTAGAATCCAAATTGGCAAAATTTTTACAATTAAATAGGTACTGTTAAGAGAACTGTTTTTAAGAAAGTGAGAAAGGAAACTATTTTGAAAATGTACAACACTTTAGTTTTACCTACATTTTTATATGGGTCAGAAAACTGGACTCTAACAGCCTCACAAAGACGAAGAATTGAAGCGGCAGAAATGAAGGTACTGAGACCTCTGGCAGGCTACACCCTTTATGACCACAAAACAAATTACTACATACGCAACGAACTACGGATTACAGTCATACTAGACAAGATAGATGAATACAGACGGAACTGGCTTCTACACTTGCAAAGAATGCCACAAAACCGAATCTCTTTGAAGTTATACCACTGCAGACCACAAGGAAGAAGAAAAATTGGAAGACCGAAGAAACGTTGGAGAGAGCATTTGTAACTTTGGAGACGGAACGGGTCAAAGGGTCCAATCCTTGATGTTTTTTTGCTTCTCTGCCTAGGTCTATGCAAATATTTTACAAAAAATCAGATATTTACAAGCAAATCAATGTGTAAAGAAGAAAGCAAATACAGGCAAACCTCCACTACATACGGGACAGCTGTCACAACTGCAGATGTTCTAACGGCTTGGAAAAATACACCCACATTGCAGACGGTACGACTGCGATGACATGACCCGCCTAAACCCCGATGTTTAACTACCTGCACCACGTGATATATCACACTTTACCCGCACAGAGTGTGTTTTTCGTACGCCTGTCACAATAAACAGCGGTCATTTCTGTATGCGAAATAAACTTCCTGGTCTTTATAAATGGACAAAAACTGCAAGGCGGGAATTTAATTTCTGTGTACAGTTGAATAAAGAGAGACCAACTTGACGTCACTTGCTTTAATATTTCATTATTTAATGCTCAACGCGTTTCGGATGTTAATACATCCATTTTCAGGAGCTTGTGACTTATTTGTTGAGTTATTTCATGGGTTGTATTGCTCTGGTACGATGTGTGTTGGTGTTACGTTGTGGTTTGGCTGGTGTGGTGTGGTATCTGGATGCAGGCTGAAGCTCTACTGGTCTGTTCACTGGTCTGTTCAGTGAACAGACTGGTAGTGCTTCAGCCTGCATCCGGATACCACACAACCCCAGCCAAACCACAACGTAACACCAACACACATCGAAACAGAGCAACACAACCCATGAAATAACTCAACAAATAAGTCGCAAGCTCCTGAAAATGGATGTATTAACATCCGAAACGAGCATTAAATAATGAAATAATAAAGCAAGTGATGTCAAGTTGGTCTCTCTTTATTCAACTATCAAGATGATGCATGGTCCAATAAACACAAGATTCTGTGTACAATTTCGATCAATCTCAGTCTTCAAAGAATTATCTGTTATTAACTGTCTTCACGAAGTATATTCAGACTTCGATTACGAAACAACCAATAGACCACACTGACGATCAGGAGGACAGAATACAAGATGCTATTGAAACTAATGTTACATAGGCGATTGTGGGCCGGGTAGCGTAGTCGGTATAACGACTGGCTAGGGGCTGGACGGTCCGGGGATCGAATCCCGGTGGGGAAGAGATTTTCCGCGCCTGTCCAGACCGGCCCTGGGGCCCACCCAGCCTCCTGTACAATGGATACAGGGTGTTTTCCGGGGTAAAGAACGGCCGGGGCGTAACGCTGACCCCTCACCCCCTTCTAATGCCGTGGTCAAGAAAGAGTAGAGGTATACCTGTACTGTCCCTATGGGCCGTACGGCCTGTACAGAACCTCAGTGCCTGTACAGTAGAGCTATACCTCTACTTCCCCTATGGGCCGTACGGTCTGCACAGAGTTTCAGTGCCTGTACAGTAGAGGTATACCTGTACTGTCCCTATGGGCCGTACGGCCTGTACAGAACCTCAGTGCCTGTACAAGAGTGCACTATAATTTTCTTTTTTTACAGAGGCGAGTGATTAATCGCTGCGGCTCTAATGAGAAAGGCTGCACACTGTATTCACATACAGCACCGTCAGCGCTGCCTTTAGACCACTAGTGCTCAAAATCATCGTAACACGTGTCCCATTTTCTAAAACAAAAAAGGTCACCTTCCACAAAATGAAGAGAGGATTAACTTCTAACAGCCTAACATCTTCTTCTTCCATTGGCACTACAGCCCACTGTGGGCTTTGGCCTGTCGAACAATGTCCTTCCACTTTTTTTTTATCCGTCACCAGCTCTCTCCATCTTCTCACTCCCAGCACTTGAAGATCTCTTTCTGCTTCCTCTTTCCATCCTTTCCTGGGTCTTCCCCTTCTTCTCGTGCCTTCCAGTTCTTGAGTGAAGATCTTTTTGGGCATCCTATCCTCCTCCATTCTCTCTAGGTGACCTAACCAAATTATCCTTTGCCTTTTATCAATTTTACTATATTTTCTCATTTGCTCATCTCTCCTAGTCCTTGATTCGTCCTACTTTTCCATTTACCGTTTCCATATTTAGGACCCTACATTCTTCCAAATATTTTCCTTTCCAAAAGTAGCACATCTTGTTCTTCTTCCTTCGTCAACGTCCATGCTTCCGCTCCATACGACACTACCGGTCTTATTACTGTCTCATATAATATAATTTTAGTAGCTCTGGGTAAAAGTCGACTCCTGAAGATACTTAAAGCTGCAAAATACTAACAACTTAACATCTTGTCATATAAATTCATACATTAAAAAGAAAAAGAAACACCCGGAGGAAAAGGAGTTTATTGCCAGCTTTACTGAGTCGTTTGGTGAAAACTGGAATTCAAAATTCCGGTCGCATATCTAAATAATGAAAACGTACCATACAGTTTAAAATTTCAAATGTCTTTTTTTCAACTGGTTATAAAAGTCCGCTGTTTGGCAAATATGTATAATTGTGTACAATGTGATAAAGAGAAAAAAAATTATGGAGAAGAAAATTAATTTCTGTTCGGTCTTGAAACGCATTCATATGCTATTTTAGGTTCAAAATGTGCCGCGTATGGTACATGTACCATGTGCTGAACAACTGCTGTAGATTCTACTCGCAGACGACTGTCGAAATGTCTGATGGTTGGAAGTAAAGGTAAATTAACTGCTGATTAAAGCTGGACAGTTAAAGCTATTTTGTATGTACTTAAACAATCCAGATTTTGTTGACTTTAGTGCCACAACAAATACAACAAACGCTGGTTTGGCTTCTACTTTTGTCGTAACAAAAATAAGTCAGTATCGCGGATGTCTGTCTGAAATTAAACAATGCACAGGGCATCTGAAATATTTACAAGTACAAATTTTACACGATCACCCTTCGTAACTTTGTTGTCCCGACGCGCTCAGTCCGGTAGGTGATCCTCTTTCGGGAAACGGGTGTGGTTCACCGAATCACATATAACTCCGTGGCCTTAGTCCGCACGCGAACTATACCGACAGAGCGACCGCCGCCGGTCGGCGAAGTTAGTGCCAACTTTTGCGGATAGAGGGGTGTCACGTGGTCAGCGTAACGGGTCCCCACAGCCGTTAATCTCCGTTTTCTAGACCTGGAGCCGCTACTTTTTTCATTCAAGTAGCTCCTCAATTGACCTCACGAGGCTGAGTGGACCCCGT
>Ga0123354_10014137_pt1 | contig 12421 bp, 5 predicted proteins | sample TergutLab28metaG_2_FD_97872 | JGI IMG/M metagenome (GOLD analysis project Ga0123354, IMG submission 97872) | Labiotermes labralis P4 segment gut microbial communities from Petit-Saut dam, French Guiana - Lab288 P4 | ecosystem: Host-associated > Arthropoda: Insects > Digestive system > Gut ... | reverse complement strand
ATATATATATATATATATATATATATATATATATCTTAATTTAGCTACAAAATTTGGCTCTTTAGTCACCCAATTTCTGGCTAATTTAGATATGTTTGTGTATTCTAATAGACGATGCCGTCGCGCGTACGTCCGTGTTAGCCTGAAGATAGCACACGATCCAAAGCATGTAGCTATGGTGGAATATGTGTATGCCGACCGTGATGCTTAAATATTTACTTCCTGAACATTAAAGTAAAAAGTTTCCGTGACAAGGAATTAAGTACCAGACACAACATTACGCAGTGCTGCTTCCTCCTTTCCTAGTTTACTTCGCTCAGGAAGAAAATCAATGTAGTGTAACGTAAACAAAGTTTGACTAGGGCGCTGTAGACTGGCACAGAATATCAAAAGATACTAAAACAATAATCTTACATTCACAGTGACGTTAATAGGGATAAAAATTAAGAACAAAAAACCAACTAGATGCCACTCATTATTTTATTGTACTTCTTATAGACTCAACATGTTTCGGGCACTACTATGCCCATCATCGTGCTTTAGCCTGCAGCCCGGACACTACTCCAGCCTAACCGCACCTAACCTCCAACATACAGCAAACCAAGAACGAAACGACAATTGTGATAATCAAAAACATAGTCGCGAGCTCCTGATGATGGGCATAGTAATGCCCGAAACATGTTGAGCCTATAAGAAGTACAATAAAATAATAAGTGGCATCTAGTTGGGTTTTTTATTCTTCAGTTATCACAATGATGTACGGTCCAACAAACATCAGGGATAAAAATGTGTCAAACCCCAAGGATCTGAAACATGTGGGAGAGGGACTTGGGGTATAAAGTGGTATTTAGATATATTGGTACATCATTCGAATTTTTACGTAATGTAATAACATTATTGCACGGATATGAACAACATAAAGTTTGTGATTCTTTCTTATGGGTTAGAGAATTAGCACCTCACTCAGGAGAGGACAGCACGGAACCTCGTTATTTGAGTATGGACTTCCGAAGAAATATTTTGGATTTAAGGAAATGGAAGTGACGGAAAGCCACCGAGGAGCTTCAATCACTATGCATGCATAATCGAATGATATTAAGAGTAAAGTTGTCGCAGTGTCTGATAGACACAACCTGATATGTGATATTAGCGACAGAAGCTCTTCTTGACGATAGGTCTATGCGAACAGCTGTCTTACAGCAGGAAAGTCAGACTCCGGCCCAGGTTGCAAATGACCTTAAATGGTTCCCACGTGTGGTTCTGCCACTGTGACGAAAATACGTTATCAGTACCGCCCCATTTTCCAGTTCTAAGAGAGACACTGAGGATCCAAATTTAGATCTAACGGCCCTTCTGGTGTTATTGGTGATTTTTGTCACTCTCATTATGATCAGTTCACGTACATATAACCGTCTCCTTCCAGATCCTTAGTAACAACATTTTAATATCTCCATTACATTATTCTACGCCTCAGGATTGTAAAGAAAGTAGTATAAATTATGTCGTTTAATATTTTATTAATTATTACATGTTTTGCATTATGTTCTGTTCAGTGTACCGGTGTTACCGTTTGTTCTGTTTAGTGTAACAGTGTTACCGTTTGTTCTGTTCAGTGTACCAGTGTTACCGTTTGTTCTGTTCAGTGTACCAGTGTTACCGTTTGTTCTCCTACTCTTGGTAAAATTCTATTTATATTCATTAGAACACTCACTCAGCTGCTACATGTTTCGACAATTTTCTGCCACCATCAGGCATAATTTAAATAAAATGACAAATTTCGAGACATTATTTTTAAATCATAAACTACTGTCGTATCCAATTATGTTGTACTATTATAAATATCAACCTCAGTTTTCCTAGTAATTGTAATCAAGTCACTAACTAGAAAATTCTGATTTTGTTAATTGTATTAATTAGTAGAACTATGGAACCTGTGTACTGTAACTAATGTTGATGCGAACAACGTGTGTTCTGACTAACGGTAATATGTAAACTGTTTTGTACCTAATTATGATATGGTCACTGTGTGTTGTAACTAGTGGCAATAAGGAGAATTATGTTTTAACTAATGATGATGTAAGTAACTAATGGTTAATATGGAAACTTGCATTATAACTAATGGTAGTATGACGAATGTGTGTTTTAACCAAGAGTAATATGAAAACTGTGTTTTCTAACTAAGGGTAATGTGGAGAATATGTGTTGAATCTAGTGGTAATAAAGCTAGTGTGTTCTGAGAATCATAACGGGCACTTTCAGCTTTAATGCAACACAAGCGGGACATCCAAATGCCGACCTGAATCACCACCTATGGAGAGATTATAATAATAAAGATAATGTTAATAGCTATGATTCTGACTTCGAAACTGTACTAGCACAAAGGTACTTAAAATATAAGTGGGAAACTGTTGCCATTTTAAAATAAGTTGTAAATTTAAAACTTAAAATATACTACCAATATTATTTCTTTTGCGTGCCTAAACATCTTTCGCATACGAAAAAAAAAGTTTTTTTAAATACCTAACCTTTTAACGACCCGATTAAACAGTATAATAGGATGTAACATTCTGTTAAACTTTATCCCCTGGCAGTGGCATCGAAAAATTCAGATTTCCTATAAGCACTATTTAATATTTCACTTTACCGTAGCCTGTGAAGTAGTACCAACTCTCTCTCGTATCAAGGCTTCCAACTTCCTATTGTTAACAATTAACATTGAACCGAAGTTAAATTACCCACATAACATCGACATCATTGATTCGACATAACCGATTTTAATATTTTCTTAATTACGGATGAACGATATAAATTAAAGCATTTTACAGACCAAACGCTATACTAAGCACGGAAACCGTTATGTGTGTCGTCGCTGCTTTTATATCGCTATATCGCTAATCACTCAGAAATTAACTTGTATCGTAACCATGGAAACCGATGGCTGTGACGTCATTAGTATATTACTCTTTTTCCGGACTAAGAGTGGCCCTATTATACGAGTATAAGATAGACAGCCATTTTCTTTATTTCCATTATTGGACCACTTTTGCATCGTGAAGTTACTGGATTCTTCTTGTTTGCAGAAAAAGAATGAGAGTGTAGTTATCACTTTATATATGTACGTTTTCAAAATGATATCTCTGCTATATTGCTTTCGTCATTACAATAATGCTGACTTATTTTTACATACAAACCGTATTATTCATAAGGATAATTGACACTATAGGTATCAAATTTCGCAGTTGCAAAATATTTTTATTTTGCGTCTTTAAATCCAGATCTACATCGTACCGATTTTTTTTCCCCTGTGGCGCTGCGACCCAACGCGGGCCATGGGCTCCCCATTCTTGAGGTTTCTAGATCACACACGACGCATCACAGTCTGTAGGACTTCTCTGGACGAGTGATCAGCCCGTCGCAGAGACCTCTATCTGACAACACTCAACACAGACAGACAGACATGTCCCCGGCGGGATTCGAACCCACAGTCCCAGCAAGCGAGCGGCCGTAGACCCATGCCTTAGACCGCGCGGCCACTGAGATCGGCCATACCGAAAAATATTTAAATTAAATATAACGATTTATATGAGATATAATATTTTTATATTAGAATGCAAACTCTGATAGTAAGTTCATATTATATGAGTATTTTAACCAGAAGCGCAGTGCCTTTTTCTTTGGGGACAAGCAGGCCAAGAACATATATTGCAATTAATTTTTAACTTTTTTATTCCACGTCCCCTTTTACCCCGAAATTCGATTGAGTTCAGGTAGTAGCTCCGCCTTCAAAACGTGCGAATGGAAGGAATGACACAACCTCTCCTTCATGTAAATAAGATATTGACTTATTTAAAAAGCACGTTAAACGGAAGGCTTAACTTTAATGACTAAGACTATAGTTTTTTCCCAGCTCACACACACACACACACACACACACACACACACATAGGATTAAACTATGCTTTACAACCTAATTTCTGTGTTTGCCAAGTTTCGATTGAGTGAATTCGTTTTCGCCCTCTAGAAGAAACTAATTTTCTGTCTTCCTCTTTACCTGTAAGAGTAAGTTTCCTACTTTTTATAATTTAACTTTCTCTCTGAAATTTTATATTGTGTCCAAGTACAATGTCGTTCCGATTTTCGTGGCATGTATTTTCTTCATTTTTCTTTCTTTTCTGAAATTTTTTTACTTATTCACTTACGTGAATGATTCTATCGTGTCTATCTTTTAACGGGCACGATAGAATCATTCTTGTAATTTTTAACCAAGCTCTATACAAGGCTCCCTGATGATGGATCCTCTGTGATCCGAAACATGTTGGAGCACTTTTAAATATTTTATAATTTTAATTTTTTCTACATGTCATATATTGCGCATTAGTTGGATAATAAATTGTTTAACTCCAGTACTTGTTTCATTTTTTTCGTATACTGACAGAGATTTTCGATTTAAAACTTACGTAGGTCACTCGTGGAGGAAGAAGACTTTCTTCGGTATTGACAGAGGCAATGCTTTGGTTTTCTCTAGGGATCAGCATCCGCACTAAATTGTATCCCTTTTCTGATGACATTTCTTTCACTGACAGAGCTTCCTTAGGAGTGACGTTTCTCAGAAACAATGTTGTGCGTCATTCGACACATCTAAACGCCAACATCGAACTCAACGCTCATGAAAATTCTAAATTTCTTACGTGGCCTGCATCGACACAGTGTAGTACTAAGAAAGTATATCTCAACGTTAATTTTACAAATGATTTTCTCATCTACATCCCTGTGTTTAAGTGTGTGTGTGTGCTTCCTAGGTCTGACTACTCTCATTAGAATTCTGCTCTCGGACACCCTGAACCTATTTTCTTTCCCCTAGGATCAACCATTGTCTTACACATGTATATTACAGCAGGTAAGCCTATTCTATCCGTTTGGTATCGATGGCTCTTTTTCCCGAAGTTACGGTGACCAAGCGTACAGCTAGCCTGTGAAAGTAACATAGCCCCGACGTTACGAAAGTTGGGATGTATTCATTCACACTTGTGTGTGTATATATATATATATATATATATATATGCCTTTATCCAGTGGTGATTAATTAAGCACAGGGACAATTTTACCTTTTTTTTTTCATTTTGACATTTATATACAGGGTGTTTCTGCAGGAATAGTAAATATTTTAGGAGGTGGTAGTATGGACTATTCCGAGTAAATAAGTTCAGATAAACATGTGTCCAGTTTTCAATGGGTGTGAAGATACAGCTGTTTCAAGTTGGCGCTTGCAGATAAGATTTTTGTCTGTGGGGATGGATGAAAAGCGCAGTGTGTAAAGAAAAGTAAACACAAGAGACGAATTGATCGCTCGCAGTATGAATAGTGCTGCCCTCATAAAGCAAGAACGCCAAGACGACCTCAGGAGTGCTACATGTACAAGTGCCAAGAGGGTTAAAATGTACATTGAAGTTGATGGTGGGATTTTTGAACACTTACTTTGAACTGTTGCAATTTATTGAGATCATTTACAAAACCAATAAATGCAATCAATACATAATTTGTCTTTCCTTCATACCTTTCGTAAGGCTTTTCATGCGTAACATTCAAACAGTTGTATCTCCACACCCATTGAAAATTGGACACATGTTTATATGAACTTATTTACCCGGAATAGTCCATACTACCACATCCTAAAATATTTACTATTCCTCCTGAAACACCCTGTATAGGAGGTGTGAGTCAAGCCTCTTTTAAAGTTCTGTTATTTATTTCCTCCTACCGGAATATATTTGCGTGACAGACAGACGAGGTGTTTTGCACATGAGTACCAACGGAGATACATTTTTTCCCCTGTGGCGCTGCGGCCCAACGCGCGCCATGACCTCCTCATTCTTGAGCTTTCTAGATCACACACAACGACGCACCACAGTCGGTAGGACTCCTCTGGACGGGTGATCAACGGAAATACATTACGTTCCATATTTTTGAAACAATGACCAAATGTGTTTTTTTTTGTCTGAAACTAAATTTGATAATGATGCCCCATTTGATACTTCTTTGGATGGTTTATACAATTAATTATTTTGCCTAAAGTAGTTTTGGTGTAAAATATTGTTTAAAATATGTAATTTTTTTAATAATGTTTCATCCGTGTTATTGTAGGTTAGGAAAGCATGTGTAATTCGTATCACTTCATTAGTCGATACGTTAAAGTAAAGAACTTTTATGTCGAGTGTTAGTAGCCTGTATTCTTCCCTGTTTTGGAGTGTAATGAGATTGTTTGACTGGAATACAATGAGAGTTTCTTCGGATTTCTCATTCCAGTTTCTAGGAAAATTATTACTTATACAGAAGAAAGTGTCGTTTGAACACAGTAAAGCATTGAAGCTTAACAGTAGCAAAAAAAAATGACTTAAGTCACGAGGATGGAGCAAACTTTTAAATCTGTGAAGCAGAGCTTTGGGACAGAGGAACGAGTTTTGTTGTCCGCTTGGATGTGTAAAGGCAAAGTGTACCCTTGTACAGGCCGTACGGTCCATAGGGGGAGTAGAGGTATAGCTCTACTCTTTCTTGACCACGACACTAGAAGGGGGTGAGAGGTCAGCGTCACGTCTCGGCCGCTCTTTACACCCGGGAAAGACCCGGTACCCATTGTACTGGAGGCTGGGTGGGCCCCAGGGACGGTCTGGACAAGTATGGAAAATCTCGCCTCCCACCGGGATTCGATCCTCGGACCGTCCAAACCGTAGCCAGTCGCTATACCGACTACGCTACCCGGCCCACGCTTGGATGTGTGGCGCTTGAAAATTCGATCGGACTGAAACAAGTTCTAAGAAATACGCAGTGAGGTGTAAATAAAACCAGAGAAGTTGGAAATATGATACGCAAAAACGAGTTTAGAACACAAAGGGATTTTCGTTACCACATAAATGATAAGCCCTAGATCCGGAAACTAGTTTAATCTGATAGCAGTAAGCCTATCGCCCCTTTGTCAGGGGTGAGTAAAACTCTTCTTATAACTACGTCTTAACATAATGCAACTTAACTTGAAACTCCCCATCACAAGAACCTCTAACCAGTTTCGTAATGAGCCTCGTTTCTGTAACCTATCAGCTCCTTGAATTTTCGCCCTGAGTGAAGACACGTAATAATCATATTGCATTTTCCACTGCTTCTAATAAGCAAGATATCGGAGCTGTGATCATAATTACAAGCCCTCCTGACCGCGACAGTAAATTGAATTGGGTTTCAGCTTCACTCCTACCCCACTTTACCCCGCAAAAGAAACCCCTATACCCATTGAACGAGATGCTGAGCGAACAGCAGAGACAGTCTGGGAGCTGTGGAGTAGAGAAATGTCTCTTGCCCCCTCCCGGGAATCGAACCCCTATTCCGGTCGTTCACCCCGTAGTCTAGCTGTACCGACTCAACCTGGTTTCATTTGTGTAATGTCTTATTTTATATAAACTGCAAACCTCGGTATTCTTACGCCATTTACAATCGCTGCATTCCATATACGCCCCTACAGATGACAGTGTACAAAACTTTATTGCAATAGTGTGTTAAGTGAGTAGGAAACTTGGTCTGTCACCCCGTGAGAAGGAAGTACATTGCAGCTGCTTGAGAACAGGATGCCGAGAAAATGTTTGGCATAGGAGGGAGAGGATGTGACGGTAGGATGCAAACATTAAATGTAATTAGTATAATTCACTCTATATTAAAAGAGTTATCCAGTCGAAATAAATGAAAGAGGGGAGACTTCACTGGCGTCGGGGAGTTGATAAACGCATCAAAAAATTTAATTGAGAAAATTAAATGAAGGAAGTTTATTGTATACGAAACGTTGGGTTTTAACAAAATGCTATAGACGATGTTATGGAAATGATTTGTGAAAATGTAACTGAATATATCTGGCTGAGGATAGGGTACAGCGCGAGCTGTTGTGAACATGGTAATGAACTTTCGAGTTAACAGTAATTTATATGGGGGAGGGGGGGGGGAGTTTCTTAGTCAGCGACTAAGGCAGTTTCAAGACGGGCTATGACCGAGCAGATACGTTCAACGGTAACTGTCGGAACTCTTCTTCCGGAAGCATGTATTTCGAATTTCGAGTCAGACGACATGTCTTGAGATTTATCGCGTTTTTCCTTAGTCTCTTCCAGCAAATTGTGGGATAATTCCCTCAAACGTTATGACTGCTCCCCTTCAATTCCTTTCCAGTTCACTGCTTACCTGTTGTTGTAAAACGACGCTCTGCAGTTGAGTCATCTTCACTGTCTTGAAATAAAAAGTAAAACAAATTTGCTTCAAGCACTTGCCGATATATCCTGGCAATTTGTACAAGAGAGCGTTAAAGAATTTCAGAAGATCTAAGTAACATAGTTGCTGCAACATCAGTCACACTTAATTTCAAACGGATGCACTCACAAAATCTTCAGCTGAACGAAGTGGTTCTGTCGGCCATATGGTTACCATCTTATTGACGAAAACAGTTTTGCAATTCGTACATATATCACCACACTGCATTATGTCGAGTGCTACTTAATGTGGCCGTCTGGATTTGCCGAATGCCAGGAAACGATGTTATTTAGCAATGACTTCTCAGCACTGACGCCTGCAACTGGAAAAGAACTTATTCTTGGTGATATGTCAGTCAGCCATTAGTACTTGGAGCATTAAGTCATCTAGTCTGTTCTGCCAGTCGTTGTAACTCTATGTCTACTTGCTGTATTTTATGTAGTTGTGTGCAGCGAAGTGCGCGCGCGGGCGAGAGTGTGTGTGTAATGTGTGTGTAGTTGTGTGCGTGTTTGTGTGTGTAGTGTTCGTGTGTGTGTGTGTGTGTGTGTGTGGTGAATATGTGTGTGTGTAGTGCTTGTGTGTGTAGTGTAGTATTTGTGTGTGTTGTGTGATTGTGTTTAGTGTGTGTGTGTGTGTGTGTGTGTAGTGCTTGTGTGTGTGTGTGTGTAGTGTGTGTCTGTGTGTGTAGTGTTTGTGTGTGTAGTGTGTGTCTGTGTGTGTAGTGTTTGTGTGTGTAGTGTGTGTCTGTGTGTGTAGTGTTTGTGTGTATAGTGTGTGTATGTAGTGTTTGTGTGTGTGTGTGTGTGTGTGTGTGTGTAGTGTGCGTTTGTTTAGTGTATGTGTGGGTAGTGTGTGTTTAGTGTTTGTGCGCGTAGTGTGTGTGTGTGTAGTTTAGTGTTTGTGTGTGTGTGTGTGTAGTGTTTGTGTGTGTGTGTGTGTGTGTGTGGAGTGTGTGTGTGTGTGGAGTGTTTGTGTGTGTTGTGTTTGTGCGCGTAGTGTGTGTGTAATGTAGTGTTTGTTTGTGTAGTGTGTGTGTGTAGTGTTTGCGTGTGTAGTGCGTGTGTAATGTAGTGTTTGTTTGTGTAGTGTGTGTGTAGTGTATGTGTGTGTGTGTTTTTAGTATGTGTATGCGCACACATCATTATCTTTGTATGCATGCATAGATGCGTATGTATGTAATGTTTTGCATGCTTTGGATTATGTATGTATATGTAGGTATGTTTGTATGTATATACGCACTTATGTGCGTATATAGGCATGTTTACACATACGTATATATGTGTGTAATGTATATTGATCTTTGTAGGACGTGTTTCACCCATTTGTATGTGTAAAGAAGTCTCCATTTTTGTGGGTTCGTACGTGTCTATGTGTTGAGTTTGTGTATGCTAAAAGTATAAATGTGTGTACGTATATATAATACATGAATGTACTGTAAGTCTCTCTATATGGATATGTATTTAGCCGTGTGTGTACGTGTCTACACGTGTACGTACGTACTTATGTATGCCTGTATGTGTGTATGTGTAGGTATGTATATACGAAAACTTGCATGTGTGTTTGTGCATATACAAATGTATCTGTATGTATGTATATATGTGTGTATGTATGTATGTAAGTATGTATACAGTATATGGATGAACGGACGGACGGATGGCGACAGTAATTTACAAGTGTGTGTAAAATTCGTGTGTCATATTGGACAGCAAAGTTCATACCAACTGTTACGAGCACAGAAATGTTACTCAAGGAGTTATTTACACCCGTTGAATCTAGCAACACTGCTAAAAGTCGAAAGGGAAGATTAGACTTCTATGTCACTTTTTGCAGGCGCAGGATAACGTGAAGAGTTTATGACGAATTTTTCCGGTAGTTCGCTAATATAGCTGCTGGATTCCCTTCAAAGGAACAGTGCTTTCGCATACCTACAAATTACTGCAGTTCAATTTAAAATGTCCTTTTTTAGTCTGAAGAAACAGTCAACCACTCGTAGTCTGTCCGCCCTGAATAATTTGATGTTTTCTGTTAGTAACATTTTTTTAGCCTCGTTGAACAAAATTAGTGAATCACATTTGATGATATAAGTCAGTCACTCGTCTATCGTATAGAAAATCTTATCATAATTTACCTCGAAAGATACGATAAAATAGTACTTTTCTTCAGTCAAGTGAATTGTTCGACCACACACAGAGATAGTCAAGAGGCAAACACCCACCGTGAACTAACTTTGGCGAATATGAAGGGTCAAATTTGGTGTGAAATATTATGCATGATCTAATGCAGTATACAAGAAACATTTCTTGAAAAGTTGTGTAAATTCAGTGGTTGATATGGGGTCACGAAATTACTTAGCGAGCAGCTGAAGAAACGTAGAGTCACTAGTTTAAATTTATTAAAATTAATTTCATACCAAATATTATAACACGGGGTACAAGTACTGATTTGTTAGGTACATACGTAAATAAAATTAATTAATCTTGTTGAAAGACAGAACTCACTAATTTAAAATACTAGTCAAAATGAATTCAGCAACGCAGATGCATCCGCAAGTAAATTTATGCTTCCTTTATTTAGTTACATTTCAATGGCTTTGAATTGCAGTCAGTGTGAGTCTGTGGGTCCTATTAAGTTGCGAGGGCTCCCTACCTACCCCTGACGTGCCCCGGGGGCTCCTGTTTTGTTCCCCGGTCTCTGTGTGTTCCATGCCACGTGGATGTCTTCACAACCAGCACGTGTTTCCTCTGGCAGCTGCGTACGTCTCAATGGAGATAGTGGTTGGGCACAATGCGACCCTTGCTGTTTGCAGTTTAGCCAGAACTTCTTCCGACAAACGTACATTTGCATAACTCGAGGCGTGGCATACATTCAGTGGATGGTTCACTGTTTTGTAACAGAACGGAACTTGTCGCCACGATTCTGTTTCCATAAATAGGATGATTTCGCGAAATAATTTCTTCGTTGATATTAAGGCAGTAAATATTGACCTAATTTTAGCCTTTCAGACCGTGTAAATTTACACAAGGGGATGCTAAACTAGGCGTGTACCTAAAATATAGTCTATGGGTGTGTCGTGGCAAATTGTGGTTCTTCTGTGTCTATTCCGCGCGTGCACTAGACCGCATTGCACGGATGGGCATGACGCACTGCACGGGAGAAAAATGTTTCTGACCACAATGAATTGTGTGGCTTCACACATTGGTCCTCGTCGGACGTGACCCTTTTCAACAATTCCATTTAGAATTGTAAGGTGAGAATATTTTCCGTCCGGCCATTGCATGCTGGTGACTGATTGGTAAACTGACCGTTTGCATGATTTAGGCTACTTTCTTCTGGTAACTTAGGTCCAAACGTAACAGTAAGTCATAAATTTACCGTAATTTATTCAAATATCCTCAAATAATTTTGTGTTAAAATAAGTCAGGGGCACGCGGTGGCGCAGTTGGTTGAGGCACTGCTCTATAAGCCGGAAGGTCGCGGATTCGATTCCCGATGGTGTCATTAGAATTTTTCGTTGATTTTCCTTCTTGCCGTACTATGGTCCTGGGGTTGACTCAGCCTGTAACACAAATGATTGCCAGGAGTATTTCCTGCGAGGTAAATGCGGCCAATGAGTAGAGCTGACAGTCTTATCACCGTCATGTTCCAGTTGTCCTAAAATCTGGGATCCTTAAGCTCCTGCAATCTTAAGGGCCTGTCCAGGCCTGTACACGGATTGCTGTACCTTTGCCTTTACAATACGTCTGGATATAACGAATGAATTTGGACATTTGCTGATAAGCATCCAGAATGGCCTCTACCTTCTTCCTTTCTTTAGTTAACAAACACAATACAAGTCTTTTATCTTCCGAAATACTCACTTTGTTCACCAATCAACTACCAGCAATGCACTGTAACCAATGAATCCTTAAGCGGTAAATCGGATACACTGTGCAGAAGCATTAACAATATTCTGACGCGTGCAATACGCAAGTTCCGTCTAGTGCGATCCATTGTGCGCTTACCCTAAACAGGGTAATAGCGGGCTAGGCGCAGGCTAATTTTCTCTCTCTCTCTCTCTCTCTCACACACACACACACACACTTACATATGTCGTGTTAACACATGATGGGGATGTCGTATTTGTCCATTGCTGTTCCAGTTCTTT
>Ga0123354_10014136_pt1 | contig 12421 bp, 7 predicted proteins | sample TergutLab28metaG_2_FD_97872 | JGI IMG/M metagenome (GOLD analysis project Ga0123354, IMG submission 97872) | Labiotermes labralis P4 segment gut microbial communities from Petit-Saut dam, French Guiana - Lab288 P4 | ecosystem: Host-associated > Arthropoda: Insects > Digestive system > Gut ... | reverse complement strand
TTCTTCTCGATTTTATCACCCGCACAATATTGGGTGAGGAGTACAGATCACTTAGCTCCTCGTTATGCAGTCTCCTCCATTCCCCCGTTACCTTGTCCCTCCTAGGTCCAAATATTCTCCTCACACCATATTCTCAAACACCCTCAGCTTCCTTTCCTCCCTCAATGTCAACGACCAAGCTTCACACCAATGCAGAAATCACTATGATGTAATTTGTATTACTGTGGTAATGTAATGTACTCTAGTGAGTTTTAAATCTTGGTGTATAGAGCCTATGAAAGTGGTGGAGTTCTGCTGAAATATTTAGCAGTAAACAAGAAATTGTATTGTTATATTAGCTGTGCATATGTTGACTTTATAAATGAGACAATGAATAGAGATTATTTATAGCTAACACAGGATTCACATGAAAGGAGTGAAGAGAAATTAAAGAAATCTCTGAAATTATGGCCTGTTCAAAATAGACACCTCTCAAACATTTGCTGTGAGGAGTGTCATGATGGACCGGGACTCTTCTACATATGGTGGGAGTTTCGTGATGAAATTGAGACTGCCATAACAATGAGGAGTGCCATGGTGAAATAGGAATGCCTATCACACCTTCTGAAAATAATTTTTTTGCAACTGAACACTTCAACCCTTTCTGTGCAAGTGGTGTACTTGTATGAGTGTATGTCAAATTATGCATAGGCAAATTCTAGACTATCCAACACAATGTTGCTTTATTCACTCTGTCATGAAATTTACTGAGTTGTCACTTGTAATATAATATATTATTTTTACAGGCTGAAAAGTACAAAGTCACAGACCAAGTGTATTTTGACATAAGCATTGATGGTGATAAGGTTGGAAGAATTGTGATTGGATTATTTGGAGATATTGTTCCAAAAACAGTGAAGAACTTCATGACCATAGCATCTGAAGGGATTGATGGTAAAACTTACGCCAATTCAAAATTCCATCGTGTAATCAATCGATTTATGATACAAGGTAAGCCATTTATGTTACTGTCTTTTGACAGTGCTGCAGAAGCCATCTACACAGTATTGTTCAAGTTATCTCTATAGTGTTAGACCTCTGGTCACATTGTACATTAAAATTTGTCCTTCACTCTATGAGAAAAGCATATGGCAACAATAATTAATATCTGATCTGTCATTGATGGAATTCTGTGGCAGATTCAACTCAAAATAACACAATGACTAAAATATATGTAATGTACAAAGAAATTAAAATACTCACTTCTTTTACTCTTGGGATTTGTCAGCTGTTAAACAGTTGTTGGCATTTCAGAGAAACTTAGGTTCCTTCAACTGACACTGGTCGACATCAATTTCCTCCCTGAAATAATTTTGATAGATTTTTTTTTGGAAATAGATTTTCAAACTTGAATTATGTGAATAAACATTTATATCACTCTCTGTTTGGGTGATACCAGTTGATACCTCAGTTTAATGGACAAAAAACCGAAACGTGGGTCTGGGCCAAAGTTTTCTTTGCTGTTCATGTTGTTACTTGTTTAAATCACTTACATACCCAGAATAATATTGTCTCAAACTATATCTCAAACTGGAAATGCTTCCTTCCAGCTGTTTTGCGTCCCTTTAATTTGCAGTGTGATAATTGTCACGCTAAACACACCGATATTTTATCACAGCGACGAAACCAAAGCTCAGCTAATTGGATCATGGCCTAAGCAGTCGAATCTTCTTGAGGAAGGTGTAATAGTATCATCTTATAGAAAGAGGCAATAAGACATAGCAATATATTACTCAGTGGATGATAATCTATTGCACTGACATAACATCCAAGAATTAATGGAAGAATTGCAACTTGAACACACCTCTGGGCAATGGAGGCTTTACATTTATTCATCAAAGGTCAGTTTGAAGGCAGTCTTACTGCATTTCCCTTCTGTCCCACTGGCTCATGCAGTTCACTTTAAATGAACCTAAGAGAACCTTCAGGTTTTGCTGCAAAAAATATACTATGAAGAACAGTGGTGGAGTATACGTGCTGACTGAAAAGTTATTGCAAAGCTGACTGGGATGCAAGGCAGATACACTACATTCTGCTGCTTATAATGTGAATGGCCAGTCAAGTGAGGGACTGCCACTACAGAATAAAAAATGGCCACTCTGTACAGTAACAATGCCAGGTCAGAAGAGTGCACATTCAGCTTTAGGGGATAAGTCAAAAACCTGTTTTCCTCCATTGCATATCAAGATCAGTTTGATAAAACTATCTATGGAAGTGATGGATATGTAAAGTGAAGGGTTTGTCTTTGTATGACAAAAATTTCCCAAAATAAGTGAAGCCTAGATGAAAAAAGGAATTTTAATTGGTACACAATTTACACAAATATTCGAAGATCAAGACTTTAGTACAAAATTAAATTCTGCAGAAAGAACAGGCTGCAAGGCATTTGAAAGCATCTGCAGGAAATTTCTAGGCAACGAAAGTGTGGAAAATTACAATGAAATTGTGCAGAAACTAATTTCATCATTCAGTTCTATGGGTTGAGCATGTCCTGGAAACTTCATTTTCTGCATTTCCATTTGGAACTTTTTTCCTTCTTCTTCTTCTTCTTCTTCTTCTTCTTCTTCTTTCCCTCTTCCCTGAAAACATGGGAGCCGTCTCCGATGAACATGGTGAACGGTTCCACCTGGATATTTCCCCAGCTGAAAAGAAGAACAGTGGAAAATTGAGCCCAAATATGGAGACATTAACTGCCAAAAATAAGAAGAAAAGAAGACGAAGTGAGAGTTGAATTAATCTTTTCTAATTAGGGTAACATATATAGAGAGAGTATTCAATATTTGATAATATACATTGTAATTAGAAACCAATATAGGACTTTTTAAACTTACATAGTTTTTTTTTTAAATTTAATTCTCTCTTCCTTAACAATGGCGGGTGACAGGGCAATTTGGTTGTCACATTCAGATTCAGCAATGCCAAAACTATAAGAATCACCCTGAGTTGTAACAGGGAGCATTTTTTTTAATTTTGCCAACCAAACTCCAATGATGGTAACAGCCAGAAGAACAGAGTTGTCATAATAGGCCTCTTTTGTGTTCACATCAATGTGTATGCGTGTGTGTGTGTGTGTGTGTGTGTATATGTATGTACATACGTATGTATGTATGTATGTATGTATGTACAATAGAACTCCACTTATCTGATTTAATTGGGAAGGCGAGCCAACCATATATGCAGAAATGGAGACAAGTGGTTTTTTTTTTAAATTGGCTACATTGGCAGTTTGAAGTTCGGCTGTTACTGTTTACAGTATATACCTTCATCTAAACCTTTGGAGCATGCCTGATTTGAAGTTCTGGAAGCCACAACACTGTGCTATACTTGATCCAATAACCAATAATTTCAAGGCAAGTTAGTTTTGTAGAATTCTCGAAAAGTTTACCCAAAAGGCCATGCTGATCTGGATAATTGGCAATACAGATAACCAGCGTTTGAATAAGTGGAGGTCTACTGCACATTTTTTTTTAAAGTGGATAACTGAGGACTGTTACATCTCTGACTCAGTAAGTGTAATTACCTTCACATCATATAGAGAACTTGAGAGCTGTAAATTCAAAAATTATCTTAAATTATCACCATTTAGCTGCAGAAATATTTTCCTATTATATCATTCATGGTTCCACCACTGAAGAATTTATGTGGTTTTACTCAGTTCTTCCTGCCATTTACTGGGATGAGTTTATGATCAGATACATTCTTCTGCATGTAACAATTATCAAGAAAAGAAGCTCATGCCTTTATTATGATAGATTTAATTACTTTTGTATTTCAGGTGGAGATATTGTCAAGCTTGACGGTACTGGATCTGTAAGCATCTATGGCAAATACTTTCCTGATGAGAACTTTGAAATAAAACACACAGCACCTGGTTTTATCAGCATGGCAAATGCGGGTAACAGTATCAGTATCATTGCTAGTGTATGTAAATTTAAACATCTCCTTTTCATGGAGTACTTTAAACAGAAGTGGACTGGATTTTTGTCTTTTGAAGGGCAGTACCTCTGGTGAATTCTATTCAACAGCTTCTCTAGAAATCAATTCCAGCTTCAGCTTCAAATATAAACACACACTGCATAACAATCCAGAAGCAGAAGATCTCTATTATTATTTTATTTTCTGACACTCTAGTAAGATTTGACTTTTGCATGTACAAAGGATAGTGTGTTAATCATCTGTTTTCGATCATTCTCACCTTTACAGGGAAGAACACTAATGGCTGCCAGTTTTTCATCACTACAGTGGCAACTCCATGGCTTGATGGTCATCACACAGTTTTTGGCAAGGTACAAATTCATAATACCTACCAATCCCTGTTACTCCTTATGTTACATAGCGATTATCAGCACTGTGGGCAAAACTGAGTGAGGTGGTTTGCACAATGTTACTTAGTGTGAGTAGATAGAGTCTGAGATAGTATCACAACACAGGCCACTACAACAATTGCAGAATTAAGTATTAACAGGACCACAATAATTTAGTGGTTTATGGTTCTCATATTATCTCATTTATAATTTCCATGTTGTGATACTGCAAGATCATCCGGTGTGCTGCAGTGACACAGTTAATATATGCTTTTAGATACCATATTTATACTGACTGTAAAGCATGAATGAGTTTGTCATTCTTGTGTGCTATTACAGGTAGTTGAGGGGCAGAATATAGTTCACAAGATTGAGCAAGTGAAAACTGATTCAGAGGACCAACCTGTCCACCCAGTTGTCATCACAGAATCAGGCATTCTACCCACACCATCACCCTTCTACATATCTGATGAGTCTTATGAGTAAAATATATACTACTTTTTTTGTACTGCATGTATAAGTAGACACTCAGGCACAGTACATTTTTCTGCACCAGGGTAGATAAAGAGTATTACACTCTCTGCCAGACAGTGCCTTTTTTATATACTGAGGTGTTGATACAGATATGAATTATATTATTATGGTTTTTGTGATAGTTGTATTTGCAAGAATGTTTATATTCATAATACATGTACTGAAGTTATTTCTAAATAATGGTAATAATGTACATATATTACTGCCTATTTGCAACTGATGCAAATAAAGACCATAGTTTACAACAGGAAGCACCTTAGGGTGACATACTCAGACATACTTGAAGTGATATGGTTCAGACTATGTAAGATTTTTAAATGAATGTGACAAAACTAAGTAATACCCATATCACAACAAGGAATATCAGAACACTACCACAGAAAACATTTTTGTTCTGTTCTTTTGAGATCAGTGTTCATGGTTATTAAGTGAAACATATTTTATCCTGTCTTTATATCTTCATCTTTTTCAATTTTTATAATCATATTTGTGTAAACCGAAATTTTTTCCATTACGTAATAACATTGTTTTCTTTCAATAGTATAGACATAAAATGTATTAAATGTGCCTTATTGGAAGCTGCCATAAACGCAGAAGTTACTCGAGAACAAAAAAACTGTCTTGTCATAATAGTTTGTTTGCATAAAATCAAAATTTGCCCATTAAATGCAGTTCTCAGTATCTGAATTTCATTTAGTATATTCCACTGGTCAGTATGTCAAGTGGGGGAGAGAAATAAATACTCAGAAAATATTAAGCACAGAATACAAGACAGCAGTTCCTAGAGTACTTCACACCAAGTATAAAAAGCTATTTATATTATACTGTCTAGTGTCCGTATATAAAAACATTTTCATTTATTTTTGTAATACCTAGTTATGTAATAAAAGTAACCTTTTTATATTTATCAAAAAATTCAAGGTTTTTCCAGTTGAAATCTCTGTTGAATTTCTTTTCAACTACTTCCTTAACTCGGGTGATTGTTATTTTGGCATGTGATTTTAGTCTACTGTCGATACCTTAACATCTCCTTAGCTACTTTTTAGCCTACTTAAACGTCTTATCATCTCCTTATATTGTGTAGCTTCAGACACAATGAAATGTGAAGGAATTACAAAGGATGTGGGAGGAAGTAGTTATAGCCTGTTTCAAGGGAAATTATGAACACTTCACAGTAACTAGCCTCTAGGATCAGATCTGAACCAGGGACCTTCCGGATAAAAATCGGGCGTGTTAACCACGACATTTGTTGTTTAACAATTTACAAGTAGTAGCCATTTTTCTTCAGTTGTTATTTATTTTATTACTACCAACACCATCACTATTGCTGCTATTATCCCCATTACCAGCACTAACATGACCACCACCAACACTCCTCCTCCTCTTGTTACTACTACTACTACTACTATAAAAAAGGTAAAGTGATCCCATTACACGCCCGGTGTGGCCCAGAGGGTGGGTAGAGGTATAGCTAGCTCTACTCTTCCATGACCACAGCACTAGAAGGGAGTGAGTGGTCAGCAGCATGCCCTGGCCGCACTTTACCCCCGGGAAAGACCCGGTACACATTTTACAGGAGGCTGGGTGGGCCCCAGGGCTGGTCTGGATGGGTGGAAAATCTCGTCCCCACCGGGATTCGATCCTGGACCGTCCAGCCTGTAGTCAGCCGCTATACCGACTGAGCTACCCGGCTCACACTACTACTACTACTACTACTACTACTAATAACAACGCAAAAGCCAATGTTTGACCTCTAGGCTGTGAGTGTCAGATTTATTGTGTACAAGGTGAACCCCTGAGACAGGATTTTTTACAGTATTTTGGTTTCCCTTGTCATCATCAATCCATGAGTGAGGAAAATAAATCCTTGATATCCTGTGTTAATACATCAAGTACAAATACATTTCAGTGACTACAATGAGTTATCTATTTCTCCCAACAATAATCACAAGGCATTCACATTACCATCCAAAATAAAGATTTTATTAATGCATTTTATGACATATATCATTTTGCATTGCATGGCTGCTGTATTATATCTTATTATTTCCTTGCATGCTGCAGTTTGTGGGAGTGGATCCAGGCCTCATCTCTTCCCCTTGGATTTTCATTCTCAATTCTTGCTTTCTTTCATTGGGTAATGAAAAAGTTAGACATTTCAGGAAGCCTTGATTAAAAAATATGGATATGCTAGATATATGTTATGAACTAACTTCTTCAAGGACAGCCAGAGACAAGTGTTTAATTTGTATATTTTTATGAATGAAATTGTAAGTTCATTAAGAACTCACCTGTTGAAGGCATTACTGCTGCAAGGGCGGTTCATTCTATGATTTACTCCCAATTGGAATCTGAGGATTGAGAAAAATTACATTTTCTTATCTTTCACTTTAGATATATAGCAACATGTATTATCGATGTTAAATATTTAGTAGTTTTTTATTGTCTGATATGTTATTATTCTGCATGTATGCGACTAAATGTATCATGGAATGTTCTTACTCTGTATATGAGCATATTTTAAATAAGCTAGTTGAGTGTTAAATTCTTTTATTTACTTACCCATCAGACAAATATTTCATTTATTCTTTAGTTTTAGTATGTGTCTGTGTAAGATAAAAACCATCTAAAATTGAACCCAGGTATAAAAAACCTGCATTTATAAGTAAACTCCTCCTGTCCCAAGAATATTGAGGAAATGTTAACCTAAAATTACTTCTAATAAACTGAAACTCTTTTGATGCATGGAAATGTAAAGCATGACAAATTCAAATTAGCCTTCTTCAGTATTTCCAATTTTCTGTTCTTATAATCCTGTTCTGTATTGTGCTTCATTAAATCTGTTTATAACAGCTGCAAAAGCATCAAAACCAAGTGTAGAGAATTGCTTTAGTGGTCTGCTGGCAAAGATCCTTCAATATTATAAAATGTTCCTTATTTTGATTAACAGCCGAACCACAATGTTGTTCAACCGTAATAAAAATGCCATCTTTATGAACTTTTATTTCATTTTCCTTCCAAGGTTTTGTTTTTACTTTTAAAGGGTAAAGAATGACTCAACATTTTTTTCTTCCATAAACATATTGTGAAATGATCTGCAATTGTACTTACTCATAGTGATAATAAAAATGACAACTCATACTTCTGCATAAAATAAACCTGCAACCTTGATATCAACAGAACTGCTTTGTGCATGATATGAAACACCAAAAGGTTAGAGTATTTTTGTGGAATTTATGTCATTTTTAATGCTATTGTTTAGGGTCTGTCCTGCTTCGAGTCCAACATGGAGGACAAAATCACAACAACCAGAGTGGTAATAAGTCCGATGTTTATTGGACCGTGCATCATTGTGATAACTAAAGAATAAAAAACCAGCTAGATGTCACTTGTTATTTTATTGTATTTCTTATAGGCTCAACATGTTTCAGGCATTACTGTGCCCATCATCAGGAGCTCGCAACTATGATGCTGATTACCACATTGGTTGTTTCGTTCTTGGTTTGTTGTATGTTGGAGGTTACGTGCAGTTAGGCTGGAGTAATGTCCGGGTTGCAGGCTAAAGCACGTCGTGCTTTAGCCTGCAACCCTGACACTACTCCAGCAATAACTGCACCTAACCTCCAACATACAACAAACCAAGAATGAAATGACTAATGTGGTAATCAGCATCATAGTCGTGAGCTCCTGATGATGGGCATAGTAATGCCCAAAACATGTTGAGCCTATAAAAAGTACAATAAAATAACAAGTGACATCTAGTTGGTTTTTTATTCTTCAGTTATGGTAATAAGTCCTTTGAAAGGGTGAAACAGTTCAGATACCATATTTGGGAACAACCCTAACACATCAAATTTCCATTCATGGAGAAATTAGGAGCAAATTAAATTCAGGGAATGCTCTCTGTCATTCAGTGCAGAATCTTTTGTCTTCCAGTTTGCTATCCAAAATATAAATATTAAGATACAGCCTACAGAACTATAATTCTGGCTGTTGTTTTGAATGGGTGTGAAGCTCGGTCTGTCACATTGAAAGAGAGACATAGGCAGAGGATGTCCAAGAATATAGTGCTGAGGAAGATGTTAGGGTCTAAGAGAGAGAGAGGTAACAGGGGAATGGGAAAATATTATTCAAGTAATTGAATCAAGGGTATGTGCCTTGTTTGGGAGGCAGGAGAGGTGCATACAGAGTTTTGGTAGGGAGAACTGAGGGAAAGAGATCATTTGGAAGTGCTAGGTGTAGTTGGGAGACTAATATTGAGAATAATAAAATGGATCTTCAAGAAGGGAGGTGGCGAGTATGTGGACTGGATTAATTGGGCCCAGGATAGGGACAGGTGGCAGGCACTTGTGAATGTGGTAGTGAAGCCTTCAGGTTCCATAAAATGCAGGGAGTATCTTGATTAGCTGAGGACCTGTTCACTTCTCAGGAAGCATTCAGCTATACTGAGTTAGTTAGTTATTTACTTTACTTACTTACTTTACTAACTTGCTTCTTTGCTTGCTTGCCTACGTACTTACACACTCACTCACTCACTCACTTACTTGCTCACTCACTCACTCCCTTACTCACTCACTCCCTCACTCATTCAATCACTCACTTGCTTGCTCCCTTGCTTGCTCGCTGGCTCGCTCGCTTGCTTGCTTACTTGCTTGTGTGTGAAAATTAAGTGACAAGCAGCTGCTTAACTGGAACTGGCACATGTTTGATCATGTAAATATATAATTAAGCAATTTGATATTAACATATGTACAGTGTGCAATCCTATTCTGTGTATTTGTTGGTGAATGGTATTGATTATTGAATGTAATTAAACAGTTTTTTTCTTCAATAAATTATTAATTTTTTTTGTGGTTGCCTTAAGTATGTTATAGGCTCAGATTTTTTTTGTAATCAAAAACTAAACGCAAAAATTTCTCAAAACCCTTTATGAAGATTCTTGGAAATATCTAAACCCAGCACAAAATTCTATCATAGTTGTCTGTATTCTGACAATATTCAAAGAAAGTTAGTTATGTTCAAGAATTCAAATTACCTTTTGTCTATATGTATACAATATACCAGACAGTGTTCACTGACTAGTACCATCCACATGTAAATGACAACAAGAAAGTTAAATCATTTCAGGAACATAATATTCCAGTCAACAGGAATGAAATCAAAGTAATTTTATTTTAGTATTCCTCACAATAAAATATGCAAGAAATATTAAATAACCCATGATCATTGCAAGAGATGACAGGTTTCCCAGCAACTATGAGATTAGTGTCAATACCTTCCATGTGTTTGAAACTTGGATAAATTTCTCCTGAAATTATTCTATACCAGAGAAAATAGATTTACAAGAAAGAATAAAAAATGCTAACAAAACATACTTCATGCTACAAACATTTTTTAGAAATAAAAATATATCTAAAAAACTAAAATTAAGACTAAAATGCACAATAATAGACACAACATATGCATCAGAAACCTGGATACTAAGAAAGAGAGATAGAAAGCAAATAAACATTTTTGAAACAAAAGTGTATAGAAGAATTTTAGGCCCTGTATATGACAATGAAAAAGAAAATTTAAGAATATTAACCAATAAAGAAATTCATGCAATGGTTAAAAAACCCACTATAACATAGACAATAAGGTTAAACAGATTATGCTGATTTGGGCATATGCAGAGACTGGAAGACAATAGAATTTCCCAAAAAAGTATTATATATGAATTTGGAAACAAGGCTGAGAGGTAGACCAAGAAATAGATGGCAAGGTGAATTGAGGGAGCATGGAAGACTAGCTGGTGGAAAAGTGTGGAAGGAAAGGGTATATAACTGAGAGGAATGGAAGAAGCTCCTAAGAACAGCAGGGAATGGACACATTCTCCACATGCCAATGGAACGAAAATGAATGACACAAACAGCCAATAATACAGATTTCTGTTTCATGTATTATGACATGAACTGTAAAGGAATAGGTGAATGGCAAATGAAACTTTGGTTCTGTGCAACTGAATTTTAACTATCTCAAATACAGGCACAATCTTTTTTAGTCTTCAGTATTTTCTCTTGAGATTAAATGGGTTTGGCTTATAATATTTTGTATATTTTTATATGAAACAAATATATGGAAATGCCACAATAAAAATTATTATTATTATTATTATTATTATGAATCATAATGATGATGAATATTTGTGGAAAGAATGGCAGGCCATTCACCAGAATATGAAGCTATACATTAATCAAGTGTATGAGAGATTTAATTTCACCCATCAAGGTCCCAAGAAAAAAGTGGAATATATTAAACTTGTCACACCCAAAAGGAACTGAGCCATCCAGGAAATGGAATTCCAATATACTTTACCACTAATAAAGGTTATATTTTGTACACTTTTGTGTTCAGTTATACCATTCATCTTCTGTAAAAGTAGTCGATGTAAAGGCTGTAAAGTAGAGATTAGAAACATACTACTACTACTACTGCTACTACTATTACTACTATGATTACTGCTGCAGGTGCTGCTGCTTTATTGTACTTTATTTCCATGCATTTTGTGTACCCTAAATTTGAAACAGTTTGTTAACTATATGTAAACTTTCCATGCTTGTAACTTTTGCATTGCATGAACTACTTTACACAAAATGTCAGCTTTGTGGGAACTTCCCACTCTATTCAGAAAACGACCTCTCCAGCGATCTTGTACAAGCAGCACACCTCACACCAACTCTAGCAACCAGAGCAGCACTGTAGTCAGAAATGTTCTTTCTGCTGTGAACCAACTGGCAGTGCACAAGTAGTCAATCATCCAACTTGTGTATAATACCTGGTTATTATAAACTGGCAAGGAGTATTATTGAAGAAAGTAATACCTACCCAACCATAAATGCCACAGCTTTTTTACAATGACAAGACCAAGAGCAAAAGAAGACTTTTGCACCATGTCAATTTATATTATGAAAAGTATTTACACTAGTAAAAGGTGTAACTTTGAAGTTTTATTTCATGTACTATTTAATGACACTAAATGATGTGTCACTCCAACTTCACAGGTTCATGCACCTGCCATGTTCTTATAAGTAATTGTAGTAAAGTGAATATGTGAATATATAATGGGTTAGCAAATGGCAAAGAATCAAGTTTCATTTGACAATTTGACTAAAAATTTTAAAATACTCACATGTCAGCATGCACCAGTGATTTTGAAAGCTTGCTTCTTTACATGCGGAAAACAAGGTAGGCTAAATTTATTATAATGTTTCGTTACTCTAATAGTACACTGTACTGTAAACCATTTTTGCACACACCTTCCTCATGTCGAGATCTTCAGTTAAGATTTTCCTAACTGTTTCTCTGTCGATGTTCACTTGCTCTGCTATGTTCCTGACAGTCAGCCGACGATTTTCACGCACAATTTGACGAATTTTTTTAATGTTTTCTTCAGTTCTGCTTGTTGCTGGCCGTCCTGATCTCTCTTCGTCAGTGACACTTTCTCTTCCCTCAGAAAAACGTTTCACCCACTTGTAAACTGCTGTTTTCTTCATAGCATTATC
>Ga0123354_10014134_pt1 | contig 12421 bp, 10 predicted proteins | sample TergutLab28metaG_2_FD_97872 | JGI IMG/M metagenome (GOLD analysis project Ga0123354, IMG submission 97872) | Labiotermes labralis P4 segment gut microbial communities from Petit-Saut dam, French Guiana - Lab288 P4 | ecosystem: Host-associated > Arthropoda: Insects > Digestive system > Gut ... | reverse complement strand
GGCGCAACCAACCCCAACCCCACCACCTACACCGTCGAAGACACCCCGATCACGTTGAACGACGCCACCAAACCCGGCTACACCTTCCTCGGATGGGCTGAAGGCAACACCATCGACGCCGGCGCCACCGGCGACAAGACCTTCACCGCCACCTGGTCTGACGCAGCCAGTTACGACATCACCTACGTGTTGAACGGCGGCACCAACGCAGCCGGCAACCCGATGACCTACACCATCGAAGACACCCCGGTCACCATCGCAGACGCGACCCGTGACGGATACACCTTCACCGGATGGGCAGAAGGCAACCAGATCCCCGCCGGCGCCACCGGCGACAAGACCTTCACCGCCACCTGGTCTGACGCAGCCAGTTACGACATCACCTACGTGTTGAACGGCGGCACCAACGCGGCCACCAACCCGATGACCTACACCATTGAAGACACCCCGGTCACCATCGCAGACGCGACCCGTGACGGATACACCTTCACAGGGTGGGCAGAAGGCAACGAGATCCCCGCCGGCGCCACCGGTGACAAGACCTTCACCGCCCAATGGAAGGCAATTGTCTACAACATCACCTATGTGCTGGACGGCGGTGACAATAACCCGGCGAACCCGGCGACGTACACTACCGATTCAGGTTTGATCACGTTGGCTGACCCAACCCGTGACGGGTACACCTTCACTGGCTGGGAACCCGCTGGTACTATTCCTGCCGGCTCGATGGGTGACAAGACGTTCACGGCCACCTGGAAGGCAGATGTCGTCACTATCGTGGATGCCAAGGTGACGTCGTTTGTGAAGAACCTGCAGGACAAGAACAACAACAACCTTCAATTTACGGTTGTTTTGACCTTGTCGGATGGGACGACGCAGACTGTGACTCATCAGGAGTCGGTCAATGGCCAGCAGAAGGGCAGCAAGACCTTCACGTACACCTCGCAGTGGGGTACCTACAATGTGACTGCCGCCTGGAATGACAACAACGTGGTCACATCAGTGACAGCGACGACTGGGTCCGCAGCTCCCACCACTCCGGTCGCCCCGGTGAAGACCTACACTGTCACATTCATGGTTGATGGCAAGGTTTGGGACACGCAGCAAGTTGAGCAGGGGAAGGCCGCGACGGCTCCACCCGATCCCACGACCAATTCGAAGGGTCAACTCTTCAACGGTTGGGACACAAAGTTCGACAAGGTGACCGGTGATCTGACTGTGACCGCCAAATGGAAGGGCAACGGAAACGGCAACCAACAGTAACTCATCCATCCACATTCGTGTGAATGCCTGAAAGAGTGGGAGTGTCCTCGTGGCACTCCCACTTTTCGTTGGTCACGCACACCCACACCGCACCCCATGAGCGATGCCGCCCGTCCATGATAAAAGACGTCATGTCTCACTAGATGAATCATCGTTCCTGTCTCACCTGCCACACTCTGGGTCCATCCCCGGAACGAGTCGTTGCCGCCAGACGCCAGACTGAGAGCTCTCTAAGAAGTCGCAATGGCAAGTAAAAACGTATTTATGATTGTGATTGTCAATAATTCAATGATCCGTCCAGAACGATGGTGGACGGAATAATCAGGTGAAATAGACACCGGAAGACTGTTGCCCAACCCCAGATCTGGATGTATGATCAACTCACTTCGTATACCAACTAATTAAGGTGGTTTAATCATGCAATTCTTCTTGGATGGGTTTCGGGCCGGCGATCCCGACGTGAAGCCCGAGGCGGTACGCCCGACCAGTGATTCCGATGTGGTCGACGTACTCGTCATAGGACATGGACCCGCAGGCGCTCTGATCGCCGCACAACTCTCCGAATTCCCGGGCATCACCACCCGCCTCCTCGAGCGTCGCGAGACCCCGATGATTCAGGGGCAGGCCGACGGTGTCAACTGCCGGAGCATCGAGATGCTGAACGCTTTCGGTCTGGCCGACAGACTGAATCGTGAAGGCTGCTTCGTCAACGAGACAGCCTTCTGGGGGGCCAACGCCGCCGGAACCGGCATCGTCCGTACTGGCCGTGTCCGCGACGCCGAAGACGGCATTTCCGAATACAGGCACGTACTGCTCAACCAGGCTCGTCTGCATGAGTATCTGGCCGAGAAGATGGGCAATTCCCCGACCAGGCTCCAGCCGGAATTCGGCATGGAGGTCATCGACCTCAAGCTCCCCGACAACCCAGCCGACCTCTCCCAGCCAGACAGCGTCGTCGTGCGTCAGCTCAACCTCCCGGGCCAGCCCGAGACTGTCATCAAGGCCAAGTACGTCATCGGTTGCGACGGTGCTCGCAGCACCGTGCGCGAGGCCCTCGGCCTGAAGCTCATCGGCGTCCCGCAGTTCCATGGCTGGGGCGTGCTGGATGTCCTGGCGACAACCGACTTCCCCGACATCCGTCGCAAGGTCATCATCCAGGCTCCCGGTGGCGGGCTGGCAATCCTGCCTCGCGAGGGTGGCTACATGACCCGTCTGTACGTCGACCTGGGCGATTTCGAGCCCGGTGACAACCCGCGCGACCGCGTCTCCAAGGATGACATCGTCGCCGAGGCCAAGCGTCTGTTCGCGCCGTACACCTTCGAGCCCAAGGAAATCCCCTGGTGGTCGATCTACGAGGTTTGGCAGCGCGTGACAGAGCGTTTCGACGACGTCCCCGACGCCGAGCGCGGCAAGCGTTCGCCGCGCGTCTTCACCGCTGGCGACGCCTGCCACACCCACTCCGCCAAGATCGGCGGCGGCATGAACCTGTCCATGCAGGACACCTTCAACCTCGGCTGGAAGCTCGCTGCCGTCCTCGAAGGCCGCAGCCCGGTCTCCCTGCTCGACACCTACAACGACGAGCGCATGCCGCTGGCCCATGAATTCATCGAATTCGACAAGGTCTGGGCTCCGATGGTCGATGGCAAGGCTCCCGATGGGACGGCCTTCTCCACCGAGCAACTGCGCAATCGCTTCCAAGAGGTCGAGCACTACACCGCCGGTGTGGCCACGCACTACCCCGCCGCCCTGCTCGTCGGCAAGGACACCCACCAGAGACTGGCCAACGGCTTCACGGTCGGCATGCGCTTCCACTCCGCTGAGGTCACCCGTCTGGCAGACGCCCTGCGCCTGCACCTGGGCCACACGCACGAGGCCGATGGCCGCTGGCGTCTGTACGCTTTCGGCGACGCAGCTCCGATCACTTCGGATTCTTCACGCCTGCGCGCCTTGTGCGAGTGGCTGGTTGACAGCCCGGATTCCCCGATCCGCCGCTACACCGCCGCCGGTGCTGACATCGACGCGGTGTTCGACGTTCGTGGCATTCTCCAGCAGAGCCACAACGAACTCGAGCCCGAGGATCTGCCGTCCCTGCTGCTCCCGATCAAGGGTTCGCTGGGCCTCAACGACTACGAGAAGGCCTTCACCCGCGGCGTCAACGACGGCGACAAGGACATCTTCGACGTCCGTGAGATCGATCGCAGCCAGGGTGCCTTGGTCATCGTCAGGCCGGACCAGTACGTGGCCAACATCCTGCCGCTGGATGCCTACAAAGAACTCTCCGATTTCTTCGCCGGGTTTATGATTCCTGTCAAGTGACAGTGACATCACAATTAGTTCGTACACCTACTAATAGCTCTGCGCTTCACCTCGGTTAAGGGAGGTCTCAAAGTGTCACAATTCTGGACACTGGGACATATCCTCCGGCGGTGTCACCAGGCCAACATAGCGACCTGGGCGACTACGGTGGGACCCGTGCCTACTGCTCCGCAGTACGCGGTTCTCACCGTGGTCGCCGGGACCAACCGGCCTGATATGCAGTACGTCGGCAGTGCCGCCAGTCTCGACAAGACGACACTGACCGGGGTGGCTCGCAGACTGGAGCGCGACGGCTGGATCCAAAGGTATCAAGATACCGAGGATCATCGCCGTTTCCTCCTGAGGCTCACCGCCTCGGGCGCCATCGCCCTGAGGCAGACCGCCCCACTCGCAGCCCAGGCCCAGGCTGCGTTCCTCGTCCCGGTCGCTCCAGAAGACCACGAGCGGCTGATCTGGCTCCTGCAAGAACTCAGCCGCCTCCCGGCGTCACCGCCGTCCGGTGGGGACATCTCCATGACGGCTTGGCGCCAGATGACGACAAGCCCGGGTCACTTGATCCGGCGGGCGCAACAAGCCCACACCGCGCACTGGCAAGCTGAGTTCGGCCAAGAGCTGACCGGCCCCCAGCACGCGGTTATTCGCATGGTCGGCCTCCAAGGCAAGACCACACATTCGCGGCTGACAGACTTGGCCGCACTGGACAAGGCGACGCTTTCCTCCGTCGTCAACCGGCTCGTCCATGTCGGGTTCCTGTCGACTCAGACAGACGAGCACGACCGGCGGGTCCGCTGGATCACCCTCACGGACGCGGGCCGTGAGATGTTCGTCACGGCACAGCCGCGCGTTCAACGTGTCCAGGCCGAATTGGCGGCCCCGCTCGCCGAAGAGGATCGCCCCTGGCTTCAGGACGTGCTGGAGAAGCTTGTCTTCCGCTCCGGCGCCCCTGACGTCGACATCGTCAATTCCGGGGCCGCCGTGTCCCCGGCGGAATAAGAAATCGGAAGAATCATCCAAGAAAGGACATGACCATGGCCCACGTAGTATTGGGAGTTGGCACTTCCCACACTCCACATCTGAGCACACCCACTTCCATGTGGTGGGAGCGCGCTGAGCAAGATCACACCAACCCACTGCTCTTCGACCGGGACGGAGTCCTGCGCGAGTACGCGGGCGTCCTGGCCGGTGCCGGGGATCGTTACAAGGAACGCGCATCCCAGGCTGAAACCTTGTGGGAAGAGGCCGACCAGAAGGCCCAGGCAGCCCTTGACAAGCTTCGCGACGAACTCAAGGCAGCAGCTCCCGACGTCGTCATCATCGTCGGCGACGACCAGGCTGAGATGTTCTCGGCCGACAACCAGCCCTCGATGGCCATCGGTGGCGCCGCCACCATGGTGACCGGAGTCCACAAGCGCGACGCGATGTTCCACGACTCGGCCTTCCTCCTCGAAGCCATCAAGGGCTATTGGCAAGACACTCCCCACACCTTCACCGGCGCGCCCGAACTGGCGACCGATCTGGTCCATCAACTCACCGGCAACGGTGTCGACGTCGGCTGGCTGGGTGGCAACACCGGCTATGGCCACGCCTTCGGCTTCATCCTCAACAGGCTGCTCAGCCCGACCCCCCCGCCGGTCATCCCCTTCCTCGTCAACTGCTTCTTCGGGCCGAACCAGCCCACCCCGAAGCGTTGCGTCGAGGTCGGCCGCGCTCTTCGCCAGGCCATCGAAGCCTCCCCGATCGACGCTCGTGTCGCCCTGGTGGCCTCGGGCGGGCTCAGCCACTTCGTCGTGAACGAGGAACTCGATCTGGGCACCCTGCAGGCCTTGCAGAACAAGGATTGGGACTACCTGACATCCACTCCCACCGAGCTGCTGCAGGGCGGCACCTCGGAAAACCGCAACTGGATCCTGGTCGGGGCCGCCATGGGTGACGCCACGATGGATTGGTGGGAGTACACCGACCTGATCCGTACCGAAGCAGGGACGGGCTGTGGCCTGGCCTTCGCGACGTGGAGGTGATCAGGATGGCACCTCAACGCCGCCGGTCGATTGACGTGGAAGGCCTGGGCCACGGAGGGATCCCCATCCCCCAGGCCAGCGTCGTCGGACCTCTGCTGGTCTCGGGAGGAATCGGACCGATGGATCCGACTACAGGCAGTGTTAGTGATGATCAGGCCACGCAGGTTGCCACCGCCTTTGATAACGTCGTACGCGTTATGACAGCCGCCGGCGGTACGACCGACGACATTGTCAAAGTCACAGTTTTGGCGCGCGACCGTACTATCCGTGGTGCGGTCGACGCCAGGTGGGTCGAGATGTTTCCCGACCCAACCAGCCGCCCAGCCCGTCACATGCTGGTGACGGAATTGGCCGGCCCAACCCAGATTCAACTAGAAATAATCGCTTATCTCGGAGGACAAGAATGATCATCGATTCCCATGCACACCTGGTGGCCCCGGACGCCCTGTACGCCTTTCGCACCATGCTTTTGGCCAACGGCGGGTTCCGGCTCAGTCCGCTCAAGATTCCCGACGACCAACTCGAAGTCGCAGCGGCGAACAACGTGGCCATCATGGATTCCGTCGGCACCGATGTGCAGGTGATTTCGCCCAGGCCCTTCCAGTTGGCATCGTCGATGCAGCCGACCCGGTTGGTCGACATCTGGGTCAAGGCCAACAACGACGCGATCGCCCAGACGATCAGCCACTATCCCAGGCGATTCGCCGGCATGGCGGGCCTACCCCTGACCCCGGACGCACCGGTCAGCGTGGCCTTCTCCGAAATCGACCGCGTGGTCTCGATGGGCTTCATCGGCGTCCTGCTCAACCCGGATCTGACTGAAGGACGCGGCCTGACTCCATCCCTCGGCTCCGATTACTGGTATCCCCTGTGGGAGAAGCTGATCGACGCCGACCTGCCGATCCTGATCCACTCCTCAGGCTGCTTCTCCGAACGCGAAACCTACTCCGAGCACTTCATCACCGAAGAGTCGATCGCGATCTTGTCGATGCTGCGCGAAGGCGTCTTCGACCGCTACCCGGGTTTGCGCGTCATGGTCAGCCACGGCGGCGGGTCGGTGCCCTACCAGATGGGGCGCTGGCAGGCCGAATACCTCGATCCCCACCTCGGCGGCAATCCCGACGCCGAGCCCTTCGAGTCCCAGCTGCGCAAGTTCTACTTCGACACGGTCCTGCACTATCCACTCGCACTGGAGTTGTTGTTCCGTACGGTCGGGTCGGACCGCATCCTGTTCGGCACTGAGAAGCCGGGCAGCGGATCGGGGACGAATCCGAAGACCGGCAAGGCTTTCGACGAACTGCGCCCCGTGATCGAGGGCTTCGATTTCCTCACCCAAGCCGATCGCGACGCAGTCTTCTTGAACAACGCCAAGAAGTTCTTCCCCCGCCTGGCTGCGACAGGGGTGCTGGCATGAGTTCGCTGACTGACAGGTTGCGCCGTCTCGACACGTGCGCCGTCTCGGATGCCCTGGACCGCTGCGGAGTCACCGGAGCGGCCCTGGCCCAGCTCAAGCCGCAGTCCGGCCATGGGGTCGTGGCAGGCAGGGCAGTCACAGTACGCCTGGGGGTCGCTGCTGCCGGTGCGACGCCGAGCGGGCGCCACCTGGGCACAGCTGCGGTTGTCGCCTCCGGACCAGACGATGTCATCGTCGTCGCCCATCAGGGGCGTACGGACTGTGCCGGCTGGGGCGGCCTGCTCTCCCGGGCGGCCCGTTTCCGCGGAGTCGAAGGGGTGATCGTCGATGGCGCGGCTCGCGACCTGGCCGAGGCCGATGCCATCGGATTCCCCGTGTGGGCTGTGATGGGCGTGCCGATGACAGCGCGCGGGCGTACCTCCGAATTGGCGTGGAACGAACCGGTTGACATGGCCGGATGCCCGGTCGCGCCCGGTGACCTGGTGATCGCCGACTTTGGCGGGGTGGTCTTCATCCCGGCGGCGCGCGCCGAAGAGGTCATCGAAGCGGCGGAGAAGATCGCCGCCACCGAAGCCGTGATGGCCGAAGCCATCCACGCAGGACGACCCGTGACTGAAGTCATGGGCAAGAGCTACGAGGAGTTGACCAGAAAATGACCACATCAGACCTTATCGCCCGGTTGGGGGCGCTCAGCACATCGGGGGTGTCCGACGCTTTGGACAAGCTGGCGATTCCCGGCCAGGCCCTGGGCATCAAGCCAGTCGACCGCGACTTTCGTCTGGTCGGGCGGGCATGGACCCTCCATTACGGCCCGATCGGCCAAGTACGTGGAACAGTCGGCGACTACATCGACGATCTGGGACCCGAAGATGTCGTCGTCTTGGACAACCAGGGTCGTCTCGACGCCACCGTCTGGGGCGACCTCCTGACTGTGACCGCCAGCCATCGAGGCGTTGCGGGTACGGTGATCGACGGCGTGTGCCGCGACATTGGCCGCAGTCTGTCGCTGGGGTATCCGATCTTCTCGCGCGGAAACTACATGCGTACTGGCAAAGACCGCGTTCAGGTCGAAGCCACCCAGGTGCCGGTATCGATCGGCGGCATCCGCGTCGAGCCGGGCGACTACCTGCTGGGCGACGGCGACGGATTGGTGATCGTGCCTGCCTCACAGATCGAGGCGGTCCTTCAGGCTGCCGAGAGCATCGAGCAGGCTGAAGACCGCATCCGCGAATCCGTCGAACAGGGCATGCCGCTGGTCGAGGCTCGCCGCCAGGTCGGATATCACGACTTGCAGCATCACGTCACCTCCGACGAACCGGAGGCAAAATGACAGACACCGCCCCTGAGTTCATCACCTCGGCCACCGCACACGAGGCAGCCGGCCGGATCGGCGCCCTGCCTTCGGCCATCAAGCCCTTGTCCCCCGCGATGCGCCTGACGGCCCCGGCCTTCCCGGTGTCCATGCCCGCCGGTGACAACCTGTGGATCCACCGGGCCGTCTACGCCGCGGAACCGGGCGACGTCCTGGTCGTCGCTGCGAACGATGGCTTCGAGTACGGCTACTGGGGCGAGATTCTCACCGTGGCCGCCCAGGCCCGGGGCCTTGCGGGCCTGGTGATCGCCGGCGGTGTGCGCGATTCCGAGCGCCTGATCGAGATCGGCTGGCCGGTGTTCTCCGAGCGGGTCTGCATCCGGGGAACGGTGAAAGACCCCGACGGCATCGGCAGCCTGGGCCAGCCGATCACCGTGGGCGATGTGACCATCAACCGCAGAGATCTGGTCATCGGTGACTGTGACGGCTTGGTCGTCATTCCAGCCGCCCGCGTCGAGGAGGTCAACCAGCACTCCATCGAGCGGGAAACTGCCGAAGCCGGGTACATGGATCGTCTCAGGGCTGGTGAGAGCACTTTGTCGATTTATCACCTTCCCTGATCACGCGGGCCTTCGGACCCACTACTACCTCTGCTGCGCGCACTCTTTCCGGTATCAAGATGCGCGCAGCAGAGGTTAGAAGCATGGAATATTTCAAGCAAGAATTCCAGGGACTCCACAAGGCAGTGGTATCTCTGCGATACCATCCGACTTCGGCTGCGGCCCTTCCTGGGCCTTTGAGAACGCTGTCCCGCACGGGGGCCAGCGACCATTTTTCACCCGCGAAATGAAATGGATGCCCCACAGAACCATGCCCTGACACCGGGTTCCATCGACCGACGAGTAAAATTGTCCCGCACAGTGGGTTTTTGATTATTGGAGCCATTGTCGGTGGGCAAATCCGGTGATAGCCTGGCGCTCTCGAGGGCCAACGTTGACTAGATTAGTTGTGAGACCTCACTGGGGCGACGAAGGCCGTATTGTTGTGGGGCATACCGATATTTCGGTCGTCCCCACTTGATTAGACCTCATTGGAAGGAGGCATCACAATGGCACGTGTCAAGGAATTGGCTTATGTTGTGTATGAGACAAGAGATCTGGCTGCATGGGAGGGGCTTGCTGTCGGTCTGTTGGGTATGGAGATTGGGAGCAAGACAGCAGATAGCCTGTCGCTGCGTACTGATGAAAAGGCACACCGGTGGTTGTTCGAACGGGGATCGGGCGACGACCAGGTGGCCAGTGGTTATTCCGTGGACAACGACCAGGACCTGGACGCCATCACGGCCAAGCTCCGGGCGAGCGGTTTCGAGGCCACCGAGGGTGACGCGGCGCTGGCCGCAGCACGCAAGGTTGACCGGATCGTGGTGACATCGGATCCGATGGGCAACCGCGTGGAATTGGTCACCGGCCTGGCCAATGCCGGCACTGACTTCCGTTCCGATCTCGTGCCCGGAGGCTACCTCACCGGAGTGTGCGGGGCCGGACACCAGTTCGTCCTGACGAAGAAGATCGAACGCGAAGACTACATGAACTACTACCATGGCATCTTGGGTTTCCGGATCAGCGACCGCATCGTCCAAGAGCTCGCTCCTGGTCTGGTCGCCGACGCCATGTTCTTGCACTGCAACCCGCGCCACCACACCATCGCCCTCGGCGAATTGCCGAGCGACAAGAGGATCCACCACTTCATGGTGCAGATGAACGATCGCACCGATTTCGGTACGGCCTGGGATCGTTGCCTGTCCAACGGGCACCCCTTCTTGATGACACTGGGCGGACATCCGAACGATCAGATGTTCAGCTTCTATCTGGAGACCCCCTCCGGGTTCGCACTCGAAGTCGGCTGGGGCGGCCTGACGATCGATGATGAGGCGACCTGGCAGTTCCAGACCTATGACCGGCTCGAAAGCTGGGGCCACCATCCCCAGGACAGAGAACTGGCCTGGCTGCAACAGTGCACCAGGGTACAAGCGTAAGGAGCATCAGATATGGCACTCGACCCCTCGACCATCTCCCACGAAGTTCGGACCAAAGACTGGACGATCCATTACAACGAAGTCGGAAGCGGCCATCCGGTGGTCCTCCTCCACGGTGGAGGCCCCGGTGCCACGGGGTGGAGTAACTATTCTCCCAATATAGAAGCCCTGTCACGCCATTTTCGGGTGATCGCTCCAGACATGCCTGGATGGGGCGATTCCAGCGAGGCCGACTTCGCCACCCTCGACTCGACTGAGGCGGTCAGCCAGTTGCTGGACGCCCTCGGCATCGAGAAAGCGGCCTTCGTCGGAAACTCAATGGGCGGGCACACTTCTATCCGGATGGCTGCCGAGCGACCTGAGCGGGTCTCCCACCTGATCACCATGGGAGCTCCGATCAAGCTCGGCACCATCCTCTTCGGCGCCGGCGGCGGGCCGACAGAAGGTCTCCGAGTCATGTACGAGGCCTACTCCGACCCCAGCCCCGCCGGGATGAAACGCCTTGTCGAAGTCATGGTGTACGACATCGCGCGTTTTGCGACACCCGAATTGGTCCAGCAGCGCTCCGAAGGAGCACTCAAGCGGCCAGAACACCTACGCAACGTCGTTGCGGCCGGCCTCAAGGCGCCGGTCTCTATTTGGATCCCCCCCTTCGACGTGGCCAAGATCACCGCTCCGGCGCTGTTGATCCACGGCCGCGACGACCGTGTGGTCTCGTTCGAGTCCACTTTGTTCATGGCGGCAAACATCTCCAATTCGCGAGCCGTCTTGTTCAACCGCTGTGGCCACTGGGCTCAGTTGGAACACGCCGATGAGTTCAATCGTCTCGTGACTGATTTCGTACTCAACAACTGAACCACCCACATCGACATCACCGAAAGGAATCCTTATGACAACTCACTACGACGCGGACGTGGCGGTTATCGGTTACGGACCGACGGCCCTCATCACCACGCTGACGCTGGCCAAGCAGGGCGCCAGCGTGATCGCTTTCGAAAAAGAAAAGAGCATCTATCCCAGGGCACGAGCCGTCACCGTGAATGACTGGACGGTGCGAATCTTCCAGGATCTCGGCATCGCGGATCGCATACTCAAGGTGATCGAAGCCCAACGCGGCCTGCGCTGGCTGACCTACGACGGCACCGAGATCATGCGCGTCATGCACCCCGAGAGCACTCTGGGGCACAACGTGCGGTTCTACAACATCTACCAGCCCACCATGGAAGCCGAGTTGAGGGCTGCGGGCGAAGAGATGTACGGCGACAGGATCACTGTTCATTACGGCGACGAGGTCACCGGGTTGGAGCAGGACGAAGACGGCGTGACCGTGACGTCCACCACTCCCGACGGCGGCACCCGTACCGTCCGGGCGAAGTATGTGGTCGGCGCCGATGGCGGTAAGAGCTTCACTCGCCGCCACATTGGCACGACGATGATCGGCGACGCGATGCCCAGCCTGTGGATCGTGGTCGACTGCTTCTCCAAGCGCTGGTGGCCGGACCGGGACTTCCTGACGTTCTGGAGCGACAAGGAGCGTCCCGTGGTGGATATCGCCTTGTCAGCCGGTGCTCACCGCTGGGAGTTGACACTCAAGCCGACGGAGTCCGAGGCGGACTACCAGACAGAGGACCAGGTCTGGCCCTTGCTCGAAGCCATCGGTCACAACAAAGACGACATGACTATCCATCAATGGGCGTTCTACTACCACGCTGCCCAGATCGGAGACCACTGGCGTCAGGGCAGGATCTTCCTGGCCGGGGATGCTTGCCATTTGACAAGGCCATTCGCCGGTGCTGGTATGCAGACAGGCATGCGCGACGGACACAACCTCGGTTGGAAGCTGGGCCGTGTCATCTCTGGCGAGTTGGATCCCGCCTGGTTGGACACCTACGAGGCCGAGCGCAAGCCCAATGCCAAGTACTTCATCGACTTGGCCGTCGTCTTGGGCAAGGTGATCGAGCAGACCGCCACACCCCAGGAGATGTCGTGGCTGAACGACCCCGATCCGTCCTTCGTCGTCACTCCTTGGGAGCCGGCTCTGAACCGTCCGCCCGTCCTCGAAG
>Ga0123354_10014132_pt1 | contig 12422 bp, 10 predicted proteins | sample TergutLab28metaG_2_FD_97872 | JGI IMG/M metagenome (GOLD analysis project Ga0123354, IMG submission 97872) | Labiotermes labralis P4 segment gut microbial communities from Petit-Saut dam, French Guiana - Lab288 P4 | ecosystem: Host-associated > Arthropoda: Insects > Digestive system > Gut ... | reverse complement strand
TCGGGAAACGGCAATCCGTAATGATGCAGATACGCCGCAGCCATACGCCAAGGCTCTAAAGCGGCTTTGTCGCCTCCAGGCATCGGAACATATTCGGGATGCGCCAAGCGGGTATAATGTTTCCGGTCGCACAAGAAAAATTCTCCGCCCCAAGCGGCGCCGTCATCTCCCAAACCTGTTCCGTCCCAAACAACAGCGAGCACCGGCTGATTCAAATGATGTTCCAGCATACAGGCAACCGCATGTGCATGATGATGTTGAACCCTTATCAGCGGAATCCGTTTTTCCGAAGACAACTTTTACCGGCAAACTATCAAATCTTGGACGTCGAACAATTCTACAAAAACACTGATTGCCGATAAATCGGGAAGATGAGAAGTTGCATCTACAATATGAGAGAGAAACCAAATCCGCTCGTCGGAAAGATAGTAAGGCTTGTCAATTTGAAAATAGACTTTTTCTTGGGGAAAATATCTCAACTGCTTTTCAAAACGTTTAATAACGCTTTTTAAGGAATCTGCAAGCGGATTTGCAAGACGAGTAAAAGTCGCCGGCAACTCTTTTACAACAGGTTTATTATCTGCAATACTATCTGAAACCTGCGCAATAGCAGTGGAATCAATATCAAGATTGTATTCAATGGGTAATGTCATGCTCAGTCCTGTAAGCGGTTTTGAGGCAATCTTGGGAGACAACTTTAGTGAATTTTTGAAAGTGCCGTCAGGAAAAATATAAATCGTGGTATCAGGAGTTTCAATCTTGTTCCGAAATAAACCAATCGTTAACCATGATGCCCATTTTCTTAGTTTTGCTTGCATAAGTTGTGCTTCTTTATCAGTTATTGATTTTCCAAAGCAAGCAAGCATAATAGTCGAGTCAGACGGCACATTCAGCGTTTTTAAATGAACAGAATCGGTTGATACAAATCTTTCAGGGTTTATTAAATATATTTTACGAGGTGTAATATTCTCTTGCGCTTTTTGATGGTTGAATATATCAGGTTTCTGGTTGATAGTTGTATCTCGAAAGTCTGTTTCATTAAAGGAGATTAACAGAAACCCATTCTTTTCCAAAGAATCACTATACAGGGATCTGATGAAATTTGTCATGGAAACACTATACACGTTTTCTCTGTTTATTCCCCATGTATATTTTTGTTTTATGCTTTTCGGTTCAAGTTCCGTGAACTTGGGTTGAAATTCCCAGTGTGTAGTGTTAGTATTGTAATCGTGTGTGAAATGGTCAAGTATATATTCGATTTCATATCCGGTTTCATTATTGATAATTTGCAGCGGGACACGACAAGTAACCGTTAACAGATTGGTTTTAGAATTGTAATAATAAAAAACTGCTTTGGGGTTCGTAGCAAAAATTGTATTCTTGGAAGGATTTTCCCCCAATATTGTTTTCCAGAAAAGGTCAATGTCCTCTTGACGAAATTTGACTTTTTTAGCCACTGTCACTTCCTCTAATTCACGAATGTGCATAGAGGCGTTAAGCGTTATCGATTTTTGCCCCGGTTCAATATCCCCGGAAAACGGTTGATAGGCTGCATGGGAAACTGCTAATTTGTAACTTCCTTCTCCCGGTATTTTTAGCCGGTAATAACCCTCTGTGTCTGTAGCGATTCCTACTGTAGTGTTAGAAATAAAAACCGATGCTCCCGGTACGGGTTCTCCATCATTAGCATCGGTAATACGCCCACTGACGTAACGCTGACTAAGTAAAGCCAACGGAACAATCCAAAACAGAAATCCAGTGAATAATTTACGGCGATTCATGATAAGATATAGTTTTACAAAAATAATAGCAAAATTACGCATAACCTTACAAAAAAACAAATAGAAATGTCAAGAATTTTAGTAATTTTAGGAGTAAGCATAGGAAGTTATTACGATCTGTTGCGGGCTTGTATGATATCACAATCGAATTTTTTCTATGGAAAGTTTTTCTCGTTTTTCAAAATCATACAATGTGAGTTTTCGGATGTTATAATACAAACTCCAATATTGCTTTAAAGCCGATAAATAGTTTCTGGTCGCGTTATCTTTACGACTCAAAGACAGAGTAAGTGTATTAATGTCGGTAGTTCCGATAATGAATCGCTGTTTATTAATGTTATATGTTGATATAGCCATGTTTAATGCTTCCAATGATTTTTTTGCTATATTTTTTTGTCGATTAAATTCAGAAACCATTGCTATTATTTCCTGCTCCAGATCATGTTCATTTAGTTTAATTGTTCTCATTGTTACATCCATGTTGTTTTTTGCCAACTTGATTCGTCTTTTCCTTGTTCCCCAATCAATAATTGGAACTGAAACACTTAAATTAATCATATCTTGTCTAAGCGGATGATAATAGCTATCAATTAATCTGTTTCCTGCCTGATTAAAACCAACACTTGCTGAAAAATAAGCATCAACACCTCTTGTTTTTTGCATCTGCTCCACAGACTGTTTTGATTCTAATTCTTGTTGTCGATATGACAAAATATCTGGATTATTTTCTTTCACCTGAAAGAGAGCCTCTTCGGTCGAAATAGTTATATCTGGCATAATGTCCGGTATATCCAAGCTGATTGTACAGCTTTCTTCTAAGTCAAAAAAAGAAAGAAAAGCAGATGTAGCTTTTTCTAATTGTGTAATTGAATTTTCCAATGCGTTATTTGCATTTGTTAAATCTAATTCCAATATTAACAAATCCGCTTGAGAAATATGACCAAAGCAATATTTCTCTTTTCCGGCGGTATATAATGTATCTGATGAGGCTACATTCTCGTTTGCCATTGTGTATTCAGACTGGGCCAACGCTAGATCGAAAAAATATTGAATAGTTTCGACGGCTATTGCTTCTTTGGAATATAAGAAAGATTTTTTGGCTTTCTCATATTTTACAGGTTCTATTTTTTTTGACCATTTTAAACTGTTATATCCAAATAGGGACTGTGAATATCCAAATCGGATAGGAACACTTGAATATTGGGTATATTGACTTTCACCATAGTTTTTCATATAATTTAAATCAGATTCCAATGTAAAACTTCCGCCAGTTAATTCAATATTCTGCGATATGGATATCCCTGCTGATGAGTTTATCAATTGTTGTTGCCGATATATGTCTATGTTTTCATTAAAATCATACCTTTTTGTAAATTGGCTATTGTATTGTATGGGATTTAATTGTAAAGACAACGATGGTAATCGACTTGCCTTATAATTTAAAAAATCTAAATAGCTGGACATATAGTCATTCTCCGCTTTAAATGCTTGCAAGGATTGATTAGTTGCCAAATCAATACACTGCACTAAATTAATTTTTACTTCTTCTTTTTGTCCTGAAAGTGAAAAAGAGCAAAGAATAAAACATAAAAAATAAATGAATACTCTCATTTTCGTTTACTCCACAAATATTTTAAAGGATTAATCAAATGCTCTATTAACGAAATATCTTCTGTTGAAATTTCAGCCATCCCTGTCAATTCGCCCGAAAATGGAATCTTTTTTTTGTAAGTAGTTTTCAAATCATCATCTGCAAATGTGATTTCTACCAACCCCACTCTTGCAGTCTTGGTTTGAGTATTGATTGGAGTGGAAATCAGCGAAATATCTTTTACAAAACCTTGTAGCATCCCGTATTCCATATAAGGATATTCATCCAGTTTCACTGTAACATTTTGTCCTTTATGTATTTTTCCCAATCCATTAGTTGGAACATTACATTTCCCCACAATATTACCCGGATTTACCGGTACAATAGCGAAACTTTGCTCTCCAACATTGATAAATTGATTAGTTCCCCAAAAATTCATAAAGCTAACGCGACCGGCAAGCGGCGCTTTCAATAAATATTTTTCTTCCCAGAGAAGCAAATTCCTGCGGAGAAGTTCATACGCACTCATTAATTCATTATTTATTGCCTCTTGTTTAGATTTGAAATCGCTCTTATATTCCACAATTTCTTGTTGTAGTTTCGTTATTTCAATCTTTGTATTTGAAATTACAGATTGAGATTGTCGAAGTTGAATTTCACCGTTAATTTTTTGTTTTTTACCTTCTTCCAATTCTATCGTGGAACTTATATTCTGTTGATGAAGGATAGAATCGCGAAGGTATCGTTCTGATATGATTGCATAGTTTCGTTCAAAAGCTGTAGTTTGCAAGTTAAGATTCTGTATATAATCCAATTGCTGTTTGATCTCCAATTTCAATGACTCAATTTTTTTCTTATGATAATGCTCTTCAACAAAAACATTTTGTTCATTCCATGTTTTCAATAATTGCATATACGAATCTTGTAAATCTCCTACACTAAACTGACGGGGCAATGTCGGTAATTTTATCGGGACGGGCCCCATAATGAATGGGCGAAGTGAGTCTAATTGCTTTTCAAGCGCCAATACGTCTTCTGTTATTGCTGGATTATCTATAACGGCTAACAATTGATTTTTATTTACATACGAACCGTTTGCAATATAAATGGAATCAATTTTACCGCTAGTTTTAGCCACTACCCATATTGCCGGTTGCTCTGTCGTTATTACAACCGGAGCATTGATGACAACGGGATATTTAAAAAAATAAGCGCATACGAGTAAAAGAATAATGACGCCGAAGAAGACACTTATACCCCATCTGACAAGCCATACAGGGGTTGAACCTAACAATTCATTTACAGAATCATGCCGAAGTTCTATATTGGATTTTTCTTTTATCATAATTCCAATTGATTTTTAATGAGATTGTAATATACTCCCTGTGCTTCCAATAATTCATGATGAGTGCCGATTTCTGCTACACGACCATTATCCAAAACGATAATTTGGTCGGCATTTTTTACAGTACTCAACCGATGGGCTACAATTATCGCTGTGCGCTTAGACAAAAAACGATTCAAATTTTCTATTACAATTTTTTCATTGTTAGCATCCAAAGCATTCGTTGCTTCATCCAGAAAAATAAATGACGGATTCCTATATACCGAGCGGGCGATTAACAAGCGTTGCCTCTGCCCTTGACTGATACCACTGCCTTGCTCTCCTATCTTTGTATTATAACCCATGGGCATTTGTTCTACAAAATCATGAAAGTTAGCAATGACGCTTGCGTCATACAAACGTTCTTTATCAATTACATCATCTCCGACTGCAATATTTTCTGCAACTGTAGCCGAAAAGACGAAACCATCTTGCATTACCGCAGCACATTGTGAACGCCAATATTTTGTATTCAGGTTTTTCAAATTGGTTTTGCCTATAATTATTTCTCCTTCTAAGGGTTCAAAATACCCTAAAAGCAATTTAACAAGAGTGGTTTTTCCACTTCCGCTTTCTCCCACAATAGCAGTTATTTTATTGTTTGGAATCACCATGGAAATATCTTTCAATACCGGCGCTACTTTTTCTCCATAATAACCGAAAGTAACATTTTTTAAATAAATATCTCTGCTCTTCGGAGATAACTCACTAACCTTATACTCGTTATCTTGGTTTTCGTCTTTTTGTAAATGCACTTCACCTAAACGCTCGATACTGATTCGAGCATCCTGCAAAGCGTGGACAAAACCAATAAAGGCTGATACAGGGCCCTTTAACTGTCCTAAAATATACGATAACGACATCATCATCCCCAATGTAATTTCACCGCTTATCACTAAATATGCCGACAAGGCGCTCAATGTAATATTGGTTATATTGGAAAAGAAAAAAGCACCTACAGATTGTACTTGGCTAATGGATAATCCTTTGATTCCTAATTTAAAAAGTTCTGCTTGAATGGACTCCCATTTATTCCGCATTTTCTGTTCAGCTCCACTAAGTTTGATTTCTTCTGCTCCTGTAATAATTTCAATCAAGCTGGATTGATTACGTGATGCACGGTCAAAATATTTATAATCCAGTTCTCTCCTGATTTTGAGGAACAACATAACCCACGTTACATACAAAGCATGTCCGGTGACAAAAATCAATAACATACGCAGATTGTAATATCCCAAAATAATAGCAAAAACAAAAAAACTCAGGAAAGAAAAGAAAACGCCTAAGGTGGTACTTGTAAAGAAACTCTGTATCCTGCCATGATCACCTATCCGTTGCATTAAATCGCCTGTACTCTTCGACGTGAAAAAACGCATCGGTAGGTTTAACATTTTAGCTATAAAATCGGATATCAACGCTATACCGATCCTGCTCATAATATGCAGTAAAATCCAACTCTGAATAAAACCGATACTCAATTCGCTGATCGACAAAATAAGTTGTGATATTAGAACCAAATAGACAAAATTCAGGTTGTTACCCATAATTCCCAAATCTACTACCGATTGCGAAAGGAAGGGAAAGATAAAGGAAAAAATCAATCCAAGTAGCATGCCAAGCGCAACCTGAAAAAATTGTTTTTTGTAGGGTTTAATATAACTGTAGAAATAGGAAAGCTTTACTTTAACATTTTTTTCAGAATGAACATCTGGATGAAAAAAATCAAGCGTAGGAACTAACAGCAAAAAAATTCCTTTTTGTTCATCATTTTCGGTGTCGGATATCCATCCGGCTAAAAATTCCTGAACAGTATAAACAACTTTTCCGAATGCGGGATCGGCTACATATATTTTACCTGTCCACTGACCATTTTTCTTTTTTACTTTAGTTTTATATACAACAACATAGTGGTCGTTCCTCCAATGAACAATACAGGGAAAAATAGCTTTAGCAGCAAATCTTTCAAAAGAACTTTTTACTCCCATGCACCGGAAGCCAATGCGTTCTGCCGCATCGTTGACCCCCAATAATGGAGAACCGCCTCTGTTCAAATAGCAGTACTCGCGCAGAACGCCGACTTCAAAGTATCGCCCATAATATTTGGCTATCATTTTCAGACAAGTAGCGCCACAATCGGAAGAATCCAATTGCTTATAGGATGGAAATTTCATTGGAGTTTGCTTTCGAATTCTTTAACAATAACAGTTTCAAGATCAATCAATTTATTTTCGACGGGACAAACTATTCCTGCATTCATTTTTAAAAGAGGACAAACACGGGCATAAAGAGGCAAGTGTTTACATGAAATACATTGTTTCTTCTCAAACCATAGCTGACTAAGTCGTTTTTCCCTTTCTGCTTCATTCCACTGGATTATTCCATCCGCTTCGTTCAATATTCCCTGAGCGTGTTTTTCTTCTGGAAAATCCGGAGGAATGGACATATAAACATTCTTATCAGGATAGATTACAGTCAGATTTTTGCGAGGCGCTAACAAAGGGTAAGTTTGTTCGGGATTGATTTCTTCTAAATCTTCATTTAGACGATTTTGAAAAAAATCAACTTTGGAATTCTCTTCTTCTTTTCTTTCCTTCGTTTTATGCGGATTCCATCTCAAATGGATATGTTTTCGAACAATATCACCAAATTGTTTTAAAAAGATTTCCATCGCAGTTGAATCGGAGGGAAAGGCATCAACATATAGTCGAAGACGATATTCCGGATAACGGGTGATTATATGTTGAATAGCATGCAATGTGTTTTCATAAGTAGGGACACCTTTGTTATGATATAGCTTATTATGTATGATTGAATTATTAGATAATTTCACCTCAATTTGACCCAACAGTTCCACGCCTGCCACCTTACATAACTTTTTCGCTCGGTTAAACAACGGATGGATAAACGATTCAAAAGCATTCAAAATGTTGTATCCTTTCCACTCAATACATATTAGCTTCACGTCTTTTGAGCAAATCGTTTGATTGATATGTTTTACTACAGGCTCAATAAAGCCGGATGATAATTCTTGTTGAGGAGTATTTACCAAAATCAAATGATAATCGTTGTTAAAAACAATATCTTTATTGTAGAAATAACGAAAAACAGCCAACTCGTCAGTGTCGGTATCCACAAAAAATCTCCAATTATAGAATTGCATAAAGACAGAAGGATATTCCAAACTGAAAGAAATCGGATCTTCAAAAAGTTTCCGAACCTTTTGATGTTCTGCCAACGTCATAGTAAAACTACTGTGCCGAAGCGAATTATAATAGATTATTTTGTTTTTATAAGGAACAAAATAATTGTAATTACTTGTTTTATACATGATTGTTTGTTATACTACATATTAAATCGCGATAAATCAACATCTATTGTGTCGCCACCTGCAACATGCGGAAGTGTTGTCCTGATTAAATCCTGTATGTCTTTTCTTTCATACCTTGCAGAGTCGGAAGTAGATACATACAACTGTATTTTTTTATTCATAGAATCGAAATACATCATTCTGAACCGGCGAACGAAATTTGCAGTAATTATAGTTTTAGCGCCAATTTCCGGTTTTTTTGCAGCAACTAATGAATGCATTGTGAAATTATTGATTTGAATGCTGTCGATAAGAACTGCTTTTCCATTATTTGTATCCATACCAATAGCAGGAATCGCTTTATTCGTATAGGCTGCAAAATCTGATTCTGAAAATATAATATCAACATTTTGTTTTTTTCTTGAAAAAAAAATGGATGCATCAAATCCTGTATCAAATAATATATTTTGAAAGTTTTGCCCGTCTATTTTAATAGCAATATGTGCGATCATATCCGGTTCAGAATAGTAATCAAAAGTCAAAATTTTATCATCTTGCAGAACCGGTATTTCTATTTTATCTTTTGAAATGGTCACCGTGTTATCTGCAAAATTAAACAGCCAGTTGAACTGATGTATAGTTTCCATCCCCATTATAGCTCCAATTCTTTGCAAGAATTCAATATCATTGAAATATAAACCTTTATACCCATTTAAGGCTAAAAGTCCATTAATACTTAATTCACCTATTGAATACTTTTTTTTTGCAAAAGCTATTGAGTCTTTTCTCACTGGCCCATAAATGTTTGAAATTTCTGCAGAATAAGCGCTGTCAACGCTTAATCCGATTTTTTGGGCTAACACGGAATTAACCACATTATAACTCGTTCCAGTATCAAACATAAATCGATAAATACTATCGTTAATAGTTACTGGAATATGAATGAAATTGGGATAATCCGAATTATCCAGCAAATTAACTGTATAGATTTTTACATGCTTATTGCAGGAAGCTAATACCCAAAGAATGCAACTGGTGAAAATGAAATAAAATAGAATTTTCATGTGTATTTCCTTATTTTATACTTGATTAAATATCAGTTTCCCACTCGATTAGTGATTAATAAGCTTCTCGATTTCAGATGTCTGAATTTCCAATGTATCGCCATTACTCAACTTTTGAACGCGCGGGAGAAATTCTCGAATGATACGATCTATATCTTTCCGTTGGTGTCTTACAGAATCGGAAGGAGATACATACAACTGTATTCTTTTGTTCATCGAATCGAAATACATCATTCTGAACCGACGAATAAAATTAGCCGTAATTATTGTATTAGTAACAACTTTTGGACTTAATGTTGCAACAACTGAATGCATGGTGAAATCATTGATTTGAATGCTGTCGATAAAAGCTACAGTCCCTGTATCCGTATCTATTCCAAGAGTAAAACCAGGTATACCTCTATATGCTGTAAAATCCGGTTCTGTAAATATTATATCAATACTTTGCTGCTTTCCAAAAAAATAATAAAAAGTTTCAAATCCAGTATCAAATGATACATTTTGAAATGATTGCCCATTTAATGTAATATTCATATTTGTGTTTAAATTAGGTGTAGTATAAAAATCAAGCGTTAGGATTTTGTCATCCGGCAAAGCAGGTATCTTTATTTTGCCTTTTGAAAAGGTTGCTGTGTTGTCTGCAAAATCGAATAGCCAATTGAACTGCTGGATGATATTCATTCCTAATATAGCTCCAGTTTCTTGTTTAAATTTTCATTATATTTAATGCTGAGTGATTAAACACTGTTTCAGAAACAATTGTATCAATTTTTAACTATATCATTGCAGGCATAGCTTAGCTAATACCCGCAATGACTGAAAAATTGATTTTTTTACACACTTTCTTTATAAATATAACGGATTATGCTTCATTTTATTATTATAATACATTTGTATATGACATTTTACCACATATACGTCGGGCCACTTGGCGGGGTAGGAGAAGAAGTAATACCATAAGCTTTATTTGTGATAATGGTGTCATTACCAACCTTAACTGTAGTAATCATGGAGTCGATTGATATGACGCCATATCCATTTATTTTGATACTTCCATTCCCATCGCCATTAACTTCAATTTGAGTGGAGGGAGCAACAGATGTTGATGGTCCGCTACAACTAGTAATAGTAATACAGCTTGCTATGAAATCAATGGCTTTCATAACATATGTTCCTATTTTACCCCAATCAATTCCTCCATTCACCTGCACCATCTGCATACCGCTGAGCGTTTCGCTGCCAAATAATTCATTGGCTTCATCAAAGTTCATTCCCAATTTGTAACACAAATCTTCGTTTCTTTTTAAAACATAAGTTTCCATACTGATTTAATTTAAGTTATAAAAAAATATTTATTAATTAAGCATTTTTATTTTTTCATTCATCGCTAAAAAGTAATCCATTTTGTTGTGAAAAATAGTTTTTAGATAATTTTTTTGAGCCCTAATATCTTTATAATTATCTATTAGAAGTGCATAAGCCTTTTCGAATTCCACAGGGTAAACTGATTTGTATGTCGAAAAAAAATCATTTTTTATGGGATATGGAAAAAGTAATTCAAGGAGGAGCAACTGGTTATATAAATAGGTCGTAACCGGCACTTCATAAGGAAACGCTTTTCGGTAAAGATGTCCTGTTACCCAGTCTTTTACTAAAAGGCATTGCCCACCTTCCAGCCACACTTTGATACTAATTAATTGTTCTTCGAGTCCGTAATATAACAATCCTTTCATTCCTCCTAAATATTCCCAATATGTTTTGCTGCACGCATAAGCGGCACCCAGCACACAGGGTATTTCAAAGAATTCGGTATATTGAGCTATATTCGCCTCATTCCAAATCATATTTAAAGTTCCATTTAATTTCATATTTAAAAAAGCCCCATAAGGAATCTTAGTATCACCCTGAGTTACTACATTTCCATTATCGTCTCTCATTAATCTTCTGCTTTGTCCACAGAGCAGGCTTCGCGGATTTTCAGTTAATAATCTGATTACCTTTTCATCCCAACCTTTCTCATATAAACGCATGTGTCCGTCAAAAAACACAAAATAAGGTGTTTCACAAGCTGCTACGCCTATATCCCGAGAAGGAGCACTTCCCAAGCGCTTGTCGTTTTTGACACATATACAATTGTGACGCAAAGCAACAGATTCATAATCAAAATTATCATCACTGCCATCATTGATAAGCAGAATGGTTGGATTTGTAATGGCTGTCTCCTTAATGGAAATAACTGTATTTTCTACTTCATCCCCTTCATTCAGAAATGGTATGATGATTGTGAGTCTTGTCATATTCTTTTTTTATTAGATCAACAACTTTTATTCATTAATTTTCTGTGCATTACACTGATTTGTATATGTGAAACACGGTATTTCATCAAAATATCCGACAAATTATCCAACAAAAAACAGGTCATACAAATAGAAATTTTCATCATAAAATATGGTCTGATATAAGCGCATAGATGTCAAATATTGTTTACATATTCAGAAGCAAAGTTAAAAGTATTTTTTAAGTTCATAATTAAGATTATACGGCAAATTTTACCATAAAATGCAATATGTTTTACCCATTTTTATGGTTGTTTTCACCTTGTATATCTTCAGAAACGTGTTGGGAATAGTGGGCAAAAAAATCCACATCCAAAGCGATAGATATACGGTATAGCAAATCAGAATGAAGGTGTGGACAATTAAGTTGCTTGCAAAGATTACTTGGGTCGCAATAAATTTTTCTTGCTAACCAGGCTATTGAACGTTCCTGTATTTTTAATTGTTCTTTGATTTCCTCTCCGATATGTAATTCTTTGTATTGCATAAAAAGCGTGAAACTATTTGTTGATTTCTTATTCTCTATTTGAGGTTCTACCAAAACCTTTGTAATCGAATAAGCACAAACAGTTCACGCCAAGCAACGTGAACCTCTGTAACATTATTCTCGATTACAAACTTAAAATTGGTAGATTTCAAATAGAGAGAATAAGAACTATGATTCAGTTATTTTATATTTAAAATTTTACATTTTTTTAGTTATATATTTATGTTTTTTATTTAATGTACAAAATTATTTTTTTCCTTGAATATCAATAACTCATAAAGCACAAATTTTATTTTTTTCAAACAAATACAGTCGAAAAGGTTGAATATCACTCTATAAACTCCACATCGCCGCCACTGCCAATTGCCCGACTGCAACTCCTCCGTCGTTGCACGGAATTTGAGCGGGAAGATACAAAGAAATATCGGAATACGAAAATAATTGTTGTATTTGTTCGGTTAATCGTTTATTC
>Ga0123354_10014131_pt1 | contig 12422 bp, 7 predicted proteins | sample TergutLab28metaG_2_FD_97872 | JGI IMG/M metagenome (GOLD analysis project Ga0123354, IMG submission 97872) | Labiotermes labralis P4 segment gut microbial communities from Petit-Saut dam, French Guiana - Lab288 P4 | ecosystem: Host-associated > Arthropoda: Insects > Digestive system > Gut ... | reverse complement strand
CGGGGTCGCAACCCCATAACAGAAAAGTAGCACTTGATGGAAAACCGGGGGCTCGCACTATAACAATGCTATCAGTCGTTTGGGCGGCCGGATCCCGTAACACTGGACTGTAGTAGGAATGGTATGAACAAACGTGCCACACTACATGACACCAAATACAATACTGCAGTACCAATATATATAGATAAATATATTCTGAGATATTAAACATATAACAACTAAACAAAAATCAAAACAGCATGTACAGAACCAAACGATCCTAGCATATACAGTCGATCAATATTGCGCTGAACAGTCTCTCTCTCTCTCTCTCTCTCTCTTGTAACAAAACCATACACCACTCCGTGTATACATTGGCTTCACACCGACCTTAGCAAGCCGAGCCACAGCTTACAAAGAAACAATGTTACACTATACAGACTATCGTCTTTTACAGTTGCGCGTTCTTCGACTAGAACTAGACTTTTACATACACGATACATGCAACGCAAACAAGGCCTTAACAAAATACAAGTCTGACTCGTACAATAATTAGATAACAAAAAAGGTACTAACAAAATTTCCAGGAGTTTGCTAACCCCTACGTTCCACTTCGACCCATCCCGCGCCAGCTCTACGACGCGGATCCAAAGCCCATTGAGCAGACACTGAGTATGCTCAACAATGGATCGAAACAAGAATTTAAAATCCACAAAACAAAAACCAATTTTGACTTACTGACATACCCGAAAGTCCGCTCAGCTACAGCAAAGAACCAAGACAAGCAGGACTCCCCCGGCTGGCCAACTCCGGCGAGACAATGTCTCCAACAAATCCAGAATACGAGTGAGGACCCCTGGCTCGAAAGCCGAACAAGAAAACCCGTAGAGTCGACGCCCCAAAACCTTTCACTGCCCACGGCAGCCAATCGTCGGACGACAATCTTGGGAGGAAAAGAACACTAGAAGCGACGTTTCTGCATAGCGACGGCCTTGATCCGAGCGTCGCGGGCACGGCTCAAAGTTGCTCGCCATTCATAGTAATTCACACTCCACATTTGTTACATCATTTTGTAGGACAAGTTTGTGGGTACATTTAAGGAGACGGGAAAGACCAAATATAGATGCAACTTTTCTTGACTCTGAAACCTGAAGAAATATATCTTTTCAGAAACACCGACCTGTTTCACAGCTTTGATGTTGTTGGAACCCATGTCACACAAGGTGGCAGCAATTTCCATTCCTGCATTGTGACAGACATCAAGAACCTTCATAAAGAAATTAACAAGCACATAATCCTTACTGCTTCCATGAATCAAGTAGTAAGCTAGAGGTAACTTTCATGTTTTACAGAGACCAAGGAGCATGAAGTCAATCAAACAATAGTCCCAACATTCTGCTGTGGAACATAGGGCACCCACAAGATTCCTCCACTGCACTCTATTCTTGGCGACGCACTTAATCTCTGCCCAGGTCTTTTTTACTCCTCTGGCCTCTTCAAGCACCGTTCTTCGCCACGTGTTCTTCGGCCTCCCTCTACTCCATTTGCCTTGGGGGTTCCACTCTAGGGCTTGTCTGGTTCTATCATCAGTCGGTTTCCGCAGTGTACGGCCCAGCCATCCCCACTTGCATTTCCTGATCTGCAAATTTAATCTTGGTTGTTTCGTGTGCTTCCACAACTCATTATTAAGGAGCATGAAGACCAGGGCATAATTTGCAAAACTGCTTGTCCTGCTGTGTCTTTCAGTGTCCCCAACCCAACTTCTAACTGAAAGGCAAGTTCTCTCTGATTGACACATCATCTAACATGACACAACTTATACGATCTCCAGCAATATTGTCTGTAGAGTGAATTTGAGTGTACTAAACACATGGGCATTGAGCAAACAGCGTTGAGGGTGGTCTGAAAGGTTCATATGGAAGGTAGAGGAAACAGTGACTGGAGGTATAGGACTTAGGGCCACATTTCTAGATGGACAGAGCCATCACCTTTTCTTTAAAGATCCACATCCTGCTTTCTGGCTTCTGCCTACCGTTCCTAACAGCTGGTGCCAAAATCTTGAATTTGTTACATTCAAAGAAGATGAAAAAGATTGTATCAGAGTGTTACTCTCCAACTGACAAACTTCCTTCAGATTCTTGGTCATTTATTTCTTCCTATGTTTGCAAAGAGCACTCACTCTAGTCTGAATTCTGTCACACAAATTCTTTTCTCATAATTTCAGTTTTGCCACACTGTCAAAACCAAGCTCATTTATTACAGACTGGTTTATGCTTTGGGAAAGAATTTCGAAGGTTAATGCTTCCGAGTTCTGTGCTAGAAGCACTGTCACTTGCAGAGCCACAGCCAAAACAGAAGATCTTTTGAAAGAGTGCCGGTTTGTATAACAGCAACTCTAATTATGTCTGTCTATATATGCCTACAACAGGACTCTAAAGGCGCCTTTCTATATGTGCCTATTTAAAAGACTTTAAAAATCCCTTTCTACGTGCCTACAGACGAACCTCTATAAACTGGCACCTCTATAATGCCTGCAATAAGACTCTAATAAAATACCCTGTTTATTTATGCCTACATTAGTCCTCTAGGGCAGTAATTCTCATAGTGGGCCATGTAGCACCCCCAGGGGACAACACCATGTTTTGGATGGGCCACAGGAAGATGATGGAAAATTAGGGAGCCACAGTCACTTTTCAGTGAGCCACCACTACTTCACTGCATGAATAAAATACTTGAAATTTAAAATAGAATCAAAGTTTCCCTTCTCCCTTCCATCCATCCCCTGCAGCAAAGAAGGCAGTCATATTTTACTTATTTTTCCACATTTTCTCTTGTTGAATCTGCTTTCCAATGAGTGAATTATTTCCTGTCAGAAGTACCAAACTGCCCTGATGTTGTGAATAGAGGTGACCTTCACTTGTCACTGACCACATTGGAACCAACATTCAAACTGGTAAGTGTTCATCAGACCCAAGGAACACACTGAATATAATGCCAATTATTAACACAATATTTTTACTTATATAAGTAAACTATGTATTATACCTAAACAAAATGTCTGAAAACAATAAAATATCATACATAAAAGTAATATAAATAAATGTATTCTACTGCATAAATAAAAAATGTGGAAATAAAGTATCTTCTTCCCGCAAGTAACACCATCTAAGTAGGATGGGGAGTTTTGCACAGATAATTCAAGCTCAAAGGGTGGCCATGAAATGAAATAGTTTGAGAAACGCTGTTCTAGAGACACATATATGTCAATAATAGTCTCTACAAAGGCATGTCACTATACTGGCCACACTAGAGCCTCTAAAGACACCTCTCTATCTATGACTACAAAGATGCCTCTCTCTTTGTATAGGATACAAATATATAAACCTATAGGAAGTTCTCCAAAGACATTTCTCAATAGGCCTGTATGTCTATTACAGACTCTGCACACACACACACACATATATATATATATAATAGGGTCTTTAAAGATGCCTCACTATACATACCTCTACTTCAGCCTCTACAACATGTCTGTTTGTATTGTATGCTTATAATAAAGACAGAAGATCCCCACAACACTATTTATAATTCAGCTGACCTCCAGTTAATACACACTATAAAAGCAAGTCATCTCTCCAAAGACACATAATAGAGCAAACATAACATTATATTTGAATAAATAATTATTCATATATTCTTGTATGTAGTAGACTGTATGTTATAAATGAAAGGATCTCAGTTTCCACTTGGAATACTGTAGTTTTTCCAACTTCCGCATTTGACTTGGTGCCTCATCGCATATTTATTTACCACTTTTTTTTTAACTACTCATTCTGCAGAACTGGACATTTGACTTCTGGCAAGTATTGTAGTTGTGGACTACTGTGTGTATTTTGTTATGAATTGTCTACACTTATTTTTACATAGCATACCATTTCCCTCATACACGTGCAAGGCACTGGAAGCATGTTAGAACTTTAAAAAGTTCCCAGCAGGAAGTATATTTCCCTTCATCACTCATTAGCTGTGTAACTTCCTTTTGCTATTCAAAAATACTTCTGCTTTCAAAACCACCACCCCAAAAATGTAAACCACACCACAGTCAGAAAAAAAGTGGGCAAATAAATACTCCTGGTAGTATATGGACTCTCTGTGTTCTCAACGGATTGTATTATACAGTAAGCTTTACTATCATTCTTTCAAAGTGTTTGTATTGCTCCAAGGCCAAACCTTCCCCTCTCTGCACCTACTTACTTTTTAACCCCCCCCCCCCAAAGTTAGACTAGTACTGCAATAAGGTCCACAATGAAATGAAGATGACAGAAATTAATAAGTAGTGTGACTAGTATGGCTGCTATACCCAGACAAACAAAATATTGCTCCAACTACTCATCATTTAAAATAGTCCAACAACCATACACACTTGCAATAAATGCTGCAATAATAATGGCCACAATCCTCCAAAATATCTCTTCACATATTTATATTTGTTTCATAAAACTTGTACATGAACAGTGTGTTATTGTTATAGGGAGTAACATTGTTTGACATTAACATTACCACGACACCCAAGTAATGGACCGGCTTGCTGTTCAGCCAGGACTAACTTGACTGCTACACATCTCGCAGCCGACTGTACTGCCACCGCAATAGAGCTGCCAACTGCCCGGGATCTACACCGCGCAATGCACCTGTGCTTCACGTTCCAACTATCATCCGGAACACAAGAAGCAAGGCCACATGACGCACCAAAATCATGGCATTTATGCCATAACTTATACGACACCAGACTGTATGTCTTAAGACATTAGTAAAAAACATTATATCTGTTTTACTGTGATTGTTCACTGTTATCAATCCTACAATAACCCACAGGTCTTTAAATTATAAATGGTTTACTAAGATATCAGAATACCATTGGGAGATGTAACTTGCACATACTAAGCACATGAAACATGCAGAACAAAAGTCAACAACAACAACAACGACAATAATAATGATAATAATAACAATGATGATGATGATGATGATAATAATACTAATAATAATAAGCAAATATGTACTTTGTTGAGCTATTTATAATTACACTTTTTCTACGTAAAAGCATGATACAGCTCAACCAAACATGTCTGAGGTTTTGCAATATTACTCACACTTCTAGTTATAATCATGGTACAATTAGGATCTCAAATTCTTATGAACAGTGGGTTTTCACAGCTGTTATGTATTTCCTTTATTTACAAAACACAATTTTCAACATAGTACAACTTCAACACACTTCACAAGGCATAGCAAATTCTCTTCACATATTAAAAGTTTATTTTTTTGTCACTCAACATCTTTTGATTAATGTTGCTGTATCCCGTTTCTCTATTTGTCGCAGTTGCTTTTTCTTCATTCTCCTAATTTTTGAAGTGTTTTTGATCTAGAAATAATATATATATTATTATTATTATTACCTACAAAATAATATACTGCTCTAAATTAATTATATTTAATAAGTTTATTTATATTTAATAATGCTGTTAGTAACTTGGACTATATAGCAATCAAATGGATAGAGAGGTGAATAATTAATTGCAGAGGATATTGAAGGACTTGAATATGGCCTAATTTGAACTACAATTTCAGATTGTTCTTGGACATACTGAGGAAAACAATGAATTCCTGTCATATTAGCCAGTCAACAGGCCCAGACTTGAACCTAAGACCTCCTGACTATAAAGGACTGTTACCCACATCACAACAATACCACACCCCACACACAAGAAACCAAACTGAAGCAAGAATGATTGTTCTGCCAGAATTCCAACCATTTCAATACATGTAATTTCAGGGAAGTTCATTACAGTGTGCACTGGGTCATCAACAGAAAATATCACATTTCTTTTGAAAATTAAGTAATGCCCAAGTTGTAAATTATTTTGGGACACTGAAAGTATCTTACACAAATTTTTCTTACAATACGTCACTGATCTGCATGGAGTCTGTCCAAAAAAATCAATAGAACAAAGTTTTCTAGATTGTTCCCCCCCTCCCAATCAGATCAGTGTAGCATGTGCTGACCTTAATAACTAGAGTACATACAGCAAAAGAACAGTGTTAAAAAGCATAAAATAATCCTGATGGGTGTGGATACTCATATTAAAGATGTCACTTTACTTGCACATAGTTAAGAAGCAGAAACACATTTAGCTAATGGTACTGATGGCATACGTTAAAAACATTCATCCCTAATAAATGTAACAAGAACCTACAAACATAAAATATGAAGAGATAAGCAAATGCTTTTAAATATTCATAATGAACAGTGTGTCAAGATGCCATCACCTGGAATGGAAAAGTAAGAAATACTCAATCCTATCAATTAATATATAAAACATCATTGAAAATACACTCTATGAGGCTGCACATTTGCTGGTCTTGAATTCTTTCAAATTCATATGAATTTCACCACATTTCAACTATACAAGGGTACTACAAAAGCCAAAGTACCTCTCTAGTGGTATAATAAGTTACCCTTGAGTTAAATTGAGATGCCTACAGAAAAGCAATGTTTTCATGTAAATGGGTCAGTTACAATTTACAGAGTCAGTAATAGTCTTAAAGTTCATAATAACTCATTCAGAGGTCCTGTCATTTGTTACATGTGGACAGTCCCACAAGTGGAGAGACAGACATAGCAAGCAATTCAAGTCTTCTGGGATGTTATGCCATATCAGCCAGCAAATAGTTACTGATGTTCCAAGGACTGTAATGTCATCATCTCAGGGTCAAGAGGTCAAAGCATCATTCTTCTCCGAATTTTATGGTATTCGTACCTGTGCACTACTTGCTAACATTCAAGAATATACCAACAAATCCATTCTACTGCAATACATGACATTTTTACAATTAAAACACTAGAACTCTGACATGTTTTGACCCTTTCTTCTGGTCATCCTCAAGGAGCATATATATCAATATTTGTAGAAAACATAGAATATAAATAGATAAAAGAGGTTAAAATGACCCTTTCTTATGGTCATTGTCAGGGTGTGTACATCAGTATTTGTATAAAATGTAATTATAAATAGATAAAATAGGTTAAAATAATTTTAACCTATTTGTTTATATATAACTATTTTTATACAAATACTAAATAGATAAAATTGTTTATAATACATATATAAAATAGGTTAAAAACAATTTTAACTTATTTTATCTATTTATAATATATGTTTTATACAAATTCTGATGTACACTCCCAGATGACGACAGAGAAAGGGCCAAAACACGTAAAATTCTAGTGTTGAAATTATAAAAATTGTATGTAGTAATATAGTGGTGTATTTGCTGGTATACTCTTGAATCGTTCTTCTTGTTTGATCTCCTTATTCTTCAAACTCTAATAAATGATTGAAATCTCTCATAAAGGAAAGTCTATTGTGACACAATCATGATGATGTAAAATAAGCAGTTTTATAGCAAGTCTTGTTCTGTAAGTTTCTGAAGCATGAAGTCCAGTGTCCTTGGATTGCTTTGCCCTTAAGATAAAAGCCCTATGATCCTTCAAACATCAGCCAACTATCTTCCAGTTAACATGGTGTAACATCCCAAAAGACTTCTGTGTCTTCAGCAACACCAATGTCAGAACCTCCAAACTTGCAAACATGACAAAGCTAATAGGTTCATTTTTCAACTTATGTTGTGAAAGTATCACAAGGACAGGCCAAGGAAACTGCAAGGAATATGACATGCTAAACATTCAACCTTCAATCTAGACTCTTTTCATCTTAAAGAAGATGCACAAGTACCGATTACTGTACCAATACACAAACCTGTTTTATCTTCCTTAATAGGCGAAACACACCTTCGACACCAGAAAACACCTCACCAAACAGATACACAACAGAAAAATATTTATTTTTCCATGCTTCCCCAGTAAGCCCAAAACAACCAATGTATGGACCACAAGTAGAGCCTCAACAACAATTTAGAGCCCAGGGTAGGATATTAACATGGACTGTGTACTCGTGTAGGTTCAAAATTGTTCAACAACAATTTACAGCTATAACAAATGACTTCAAAACCTGGGTGCATTAAGGTGCCACAGGACGCAAACATTTCCCTGAAAATAGTCATATACGCACAACCTGAATGTATTAAACAAGGGAATGTGCTGATTATGATAAATTATTACAAAGCAAAGTTTTTCCTATTCATGCCACGAAGGTTTGGAGGGAGGGTAGGACTACATCTCCACTTATTTGGAACTTTGGCACTAGAACGATGTGAGCAACTTCACATCACAGCTGCTTTACACCCAGGAAAGAACTCCAGTACCCTCTGTATAGGAGACTGGGTGGGCACCAGAGCCAGTCTAGATGGTTTTAAAGAAGAGATCTCCTGTCCCTGCCAGAATTCAAACCCTGGACCATCCAGACCATAGCAAGTCACTATATCAACTATGCTATCCTGGATCCATATACCATATATCCATATCACATACCACTTGCACAATTTCTGATTTTAGCCTATTTTCTTCCCGTCTCTTCAAATTTGCCTCCCTCCGATGCCGTTTCTCTTCCTTTTCTTTCTTTCTTTCTTCTACCAAAGCTCGTGAATGTTCTTTAACTCGTTTTAGCTCTAGTCTTACAGCATCTTTCTTCACCTTTGAACTCCTTATTCCTGGTGTTTTAATAATTGATGAAAATCTGTTATGAAGGAAAGAACAATACAATACAATCATAATGTTGGAAAAGGACCAGTTTCATAACATGTCTTGAATGCAAGAAACTATTGTATGTATTATACAAAGATTCATTTCATGCATTCCTGCAAGTACAGCCTCATCTGTGATGGGGTAATTAGTCTACTGAGATTAGAGTCAAAGACTAACACTAGTGCATCTGCCTCAGACAAATGACAAGTTGGCAGGAGCACAGTGGACCTTCAACAGACAGTACTACTCCAGGACACCAAAATCCACTTCACCAAATCCCGATACATGGACTGTACCACCTGGGAGGAATATGAGACTGAGCTCCACCCCAAAAACAGATGATGGCCTCGTCTTGAGGTCACCTTATCTTCACTCCACAAAGGAATGGAGGAAACCTCCCCATGAAATACAAAACTCTGGTATCGCTCACACATCCTTCCCCTCTCTTGCTTCTTCTTCCACCTGTATACCCTATCCTTGCCATCTATCTTGGCTACTGCGTACCATACCTTTAACTCCATACAATTTTGCCCAGGGTTGGCTACATGCTGCTTCTACCTAAAAATCATGGCCTACAAAACGCACAAAAAATCGACAAAAAAAAATCACTCGTGTTACATCTACTGACATGATGGCCGAATGCTACAAAGGCTCACTTTACCCAGGCATTATGGCTACACGCTTCTGTATTAGCCTCTACACAAAAAAAATTAGGTAATGAAATAAGCATAATTTCAAAATGTTAGATACAAGGATAAATAGGAAAATTAATATCTAAATCTGGTCTACTTCAGTTACAGTGTCATATTACATTAAGTCCTTAAGTGTTGTGATTTCAAAACAGCAGTTCTACTTGCTTTCACTGCCAATGGTTTTTAGTGTTACAGCAACTGAGATGCTCAATCAAAACTGGCCGCATTGATTTGGGTTAGGTGTAAGCATGTTGCTGTTATGTCTTAGTAACTGTAAATAAAGATATAATTGGGTGAGACCCAGATAGTCCTACCTCTTATTAATGTCGAGAGATTTTGAGGCCTACTCTGAACATCCATGATTCAGAAAGAAAGCCTGTACATGCCGAGTAATAACCTCAGTCCGTATCGATTGGTGTTTCTTATAAAGGAATGAAGTCATTCAATAATATTCCACTAACCATTAAAAATTTGTGTCTGAAACAAGTACTGTATTTGCATCGTGACATGTTATGCATCCTTGGTCAAGTCCTATGACGGATCTAGGATATAAAACAAATTATATTTTATTATATTATGCTGGATGTTCGAGAGACAGGTTATGTGAGTGGGAAATGGGCCGATATGCTTCAAGATATAAACCAGGGCGCTTCACAGTACACAGAATCCCTTACCTAGATTTTCGTTCTTTCCACACTCTGCCTGATTTTGGTCGACCATACAGAATAGGTAATTTTTGGTTCTTATTGGATTCTGCCAAGGAATCGTCACTGTTGTCATCACTATCTTCTCCTTCGCTTTTTATGTCCATACTTTCGACACGAGGTGCTGTAGTCTGCGCAACAATATCTTCCAGTTTTACAATTTCCATCTCAGTGTGGCTTTTATTTTTCCACACTGAATGCTTATAAATAAACAGTTCTTCCAGACACTTACTCCCAAAACTGCATTAGCCACGTGCTACTCGACAAACGAACAACCACATGCACGGATTACAAACATACTTAACCCTAAACCCACAGATTATTTAGTCTCCAACCAGGGCTTGTATGATGGCCAATATCCACAACCGAATTAACCACGTATTATCTAGTTAACTAACGAAACAACAGGGTTGCCAGGTTGGCTTTTTTTAAACCATATTCCAGAAATCTGACTTTTTATGTGTTTTATTGACATTCAGCATGCTCCATTACTTAGTAATACTACATGTTTTTAGAGTTAAATATTCACAATATGGTTACATATATTTACCATTTATGTACAATTTCTTCTATTTTCTATAGATACGGGAGGTTTACTTTTGATTTTCTAATGTATTACCTATTGCTTTCTAATATTCTATCTACTGCATTATTAGCTAATTAACTTACTAGCTAAATTAACTAACTGAGTTACAGTATGTATATTCAATAAATGACTTATAATGCGTTAAAATCTATTGATTTTACAAACTTCGTGAACGTTTTGATGTAGTTTCTTGTGAGTTATTCAGACGGTGGGGGCCAGGTGTCACCTGTTCAGACTATGGCATTTCGTAGGATCCTTCTCTCATTTTCTAGTTGTGTACAGTTCAAAATTGTGTGGTTAACGTTCTTCATTTAGTCCAAGGGCATGTTGAATTGGGAATAATCTTAAATCTATGGAGGTACAGTCTGGTTAAACCATGACCCATTAGCATAGCCGTAAATACAGCTGAGATAGGTATCATGGTCTTCATTCTCACTTTTATGTATGGGAAGAATAATGTACTTACTGCTCCTTTTATAGAGCTTGTCCACTGCTCCTGCCGTTTTGTTATTTCATTCTCCTTCCCTTCTGTAATTATAGTCTCTATCAGTATTTTATCATACACTAATTCTCCTATGTCATCCGTTACCGCCTTCTTGGCCCAAAGGTCTGCCATTTTGTTTCCTTGTATTCTGACACATGCCTTCACCCAGTTAAAAAACACTGTCCATTGTTGGTCCTCCAGCCTCTTTATTTCTTTCCTTTTATACTCTACTAGTATGACTAGTATGTAGTGTTTGTTTCTATTCTGCAGTGTGTCCAGGGTCACTTTGCAGTCTGTGTTAACCACTACTATCTTTTCTGCGTCTTCTGCTAACTGTAGATTTTGAATTTGCTCTTAGTGCCCTTAGGATTGCTACCTGTTCTGCCTGATTATTAGAGCATCTCTCATGTATGTAATATGTTTTCTTTTGGGTAATTCCCTGGCGTCACAAAGCTAATAGCCGACGTTTCGGAACCCTCTATAAGTGCTTATATACCTGCCCCTTCCACAACCTGTTATGCACCTACCCGCCCACTCCCGGTCACTCGCCTTCCATTGGCTCCTCCACCAGCCTGCCAGAACCCTGTCAGGTATGAATACACCACACATCGCATCCCTTGTCATACTTCATCCACCTGCCTATGAAGATGGAACTGATAGAGGGTTCCGAAACGTCAGCTATTAGCTTTGTGACACCAGGGAATTACCCAAAAGAAAACATATTACATACAGGACACGGCAAAAGCTTAAAATCAAGAATAAAATCAAGAATCTCTCATGTAGTTTGTACTTAGATTGATGAAGTACTATGTCATCCTTAATACTGTATTTCGTTATTCCATTTCTTTCATATGTCTATTAAGGAAATTTTCCACCTCTCTGCTATTTGCTGACCCCTGTACACCTGCTTCTCAGTACTGTGGAGGGCAGCTCTTTTTTTTTATTCGTACAGTATTTGAATTAGCAAACTGTAAACATATTTAACTAATTTAACAGTATAAACATAACAATAAATGTAGAAAGGAAACTGAAAGGCATTGACACAATACAGCACAACATATACGCTGGATCCAGGTATTCCATGCCTATGTAAGTTTTAAAAGACCCATTTTAACTTACAAACATGTACATAAATAAATACTAATATCACTATTATTAACATTGGCATGAAATTCATTTAATTGTTGTGTGACAACACTAAACATGGATGTGTAGAGACAAAACACATGTCAAGGGTGTATGATGTGGTTTCAGCATTGAGCATATGCTCTGT